>Ga0126342_10012527_pt1 | contig 15119 bp, 14 predicted proteins | sample Cyp1metagenome_FD_92528 | JGI IMG/M metagenome (GOLD analysis project Ga0126342, IMG submission 92528) | Coral microbial communities from Lord Howe Island, Old Settlement Bay, Australia - Cyphastrea 1 metagenome | ecosystem: Host-associated > Invertebrates > Cnidaria > Coral ...
AGAAGTGAGAAGTTTGGAGTGCGAAGAGTGCAGTGTGCAGTGTGAGGTGTGGAGTGTCGAGGGAAGGACACGGTCGGGACAGGGTGTCTTTGAACTATAGGTCATTTATGTTTGGGAAACTTCGGCCGCCGGCTTGCCCGGGTCTATGTTAGTTTACCAGAGGGTATCCCATATGCAACCCATGGTGCTGGTATATAAAAACCTACGTCCGACTGGGTGATTTTGGACTTGCCGGGCAAATGTTGGGATTAAACTTCCAGGAGTCATGGAGGAACCATGGTTCGCATATGGGATATTGGAACATTGTTCCATGAACATGGGCTACAGTATGTACTATCATATACCCTCTGGTTATGTTAACATAGCTATTGAAAATGGCCATTTATAGTGGATTTACCCATTAATAATGGTGATTTTCCATAGTTATGTTAGTTTACCAGAGGGTAATACTATGAGGGAGGCGGGGGAGGTACGATGGAATGGGACATCCACCATTTGTGAAGGAAAGGTGCTGCAGCCACAAAAGGGCAGTGGCAGTTGATGGCTTCAGCGACAAAATGGCAACCTTCCGTTGAACCCGAGGGGTTCCCCCTTAAATAGTAGCATATAATACTGTAATATATATATATATTATAATATTATATAATATATGATAATACGAATAATATGACATAGTCGTATGTTACAATATGGTATACTAAAATGGTCTCTCTCTAATGAGCAACAGCCCAGGGGTTAACTTTCATCCGGGCTTGACTGGCTTGAAAATTGGCTTTCATTTTCCAAAGCCAGACATACCCAGACCATCTGCGCAGGTGACTCAGATCTTTACCATCCATGTTGCTCGCTTAGGTCCGGAAGGAAACGTGTGTGCGGGGATGGAGGTATCAAAAAAGACATGTTTTTTCCATCCGGGGTTCCAATCACAATCTCGAAACCCATGGTTAATCGCCTTAAGATACCACCCGAAACGTTTCGATTTAAACTGGATTTGCAGGGAATGTAGAGGTTCCCACCCCCCCACCCGAATTGGATGAAGGATGATGAAGGGATATGAAGGGCCTGGAAAAATCACAGTTTCCTGAGTGTCCTGATTATCAAACGTGGCAATTGAGAACCCTTTATTGATTATTAGTTGGTATGAGTGGATTTTTAATGGGACATCAACAATGCAATAGCAATGACCTTTTTCAAAATCTTCAGCGCTTGGAGAAGCATGGCCTGGCGACTGGGAAATCCAGTGAGGATCGGGATCGTTTTCATTCATTTTCCACGTTTTCCATCCTACCCTCTGGTTATGTCAACATAGCGATTGAAAATGGCCATAGAAATAGAGGATTTACCCATGAAAATGTTGATTTCCGTTATGTTAGTTTACCAGAGGGTAGTGCCTCTTCAGCAAATCCACGACTGCTCAGGCGTGACAAATTCACCATTGCTCGTCGCTCGTGTTATCTCGTTCTGCTCGGCAGGAGAGAGTGAAGCTGCCGCAACAACCCAGTTCGTCCACATGGCTGATAGCCCCTTGGTTTGTAAAGGGCTGGGAACGAACCCTCGGGGACCCGTCTGCATGATTCAAAACAGAATCATGTTGGGCGTTGGCAACATGTTCGGCCCCTTCAATGATGCATCATATACCAACTCTTCCTTCATTAATGATTTTTAATGATGTATGCGTCTGGAAAATGGATAATTGTGTTTTGTTTTAATGACGCTGTGCAAGCACCACAACTAACAGCACGAAAGAATTTGAACGAGGTTTCATGGTGGCCCTGTGGTTACCATCATTTTTAAGAGGAAAAAATGAGGTAAATCATCTACATCATCTACAAACAAGCCGTTTTCCATAGCTATGGAGCAAATTACTCAGAGGCTGAGCCGAATGAAAAGCATGTTCCCGGCATGATGTCTTGGATCTATTCGTCTGACTTGGGGGTCCAAGTAAGGGGTGTTTAATATTAGGATTAGGGGATTGATTAATTGATATTAATTGCATATCCCATATGCTCCATGGTGCTGGAATATGCACACGAACATTTACCCCACAAATGACCCAGTCATGTAGGTTTTTATATACCAGCACCATGGTTCGCATATGGGATATGTTTTCCTTCTGTGGTTGATCATTGGGGGATGGTGACTATGGCTGTGTCGCCCTTGCCACTCTGCCTCTAAATCGTCTCCAGAAAATATGGTTCATGTAAAACAATCCCAGGTACCATTTGGTTTTCACATGATGGCGCAATGGTGTAACATGATCAACTTCAAATTGCAACTAAGGTTCAAATTGCAACTCCATTGGTCGCTCGCCCGTGAAAAACACGTTTTAGGAAAGACTATGGTATATAGTTAGATTCTCTCTCGGATGAAACAACATCTGACACCCCTAAGGTGTTGCCATGAGAAATTTCATGACTCGGAAGAGTGACCAGCTGATCAGCAATCCAGGATCACACCAAATCAGTCCTCAATCTCCAAAACCTCGCTGAAGGGAACATCTACCAGAAACCCCTGCATTGTTTTCGGTAAAAACAGATCAGCAAAATCCATGGAACATGCCATATATTGAAGCCATAGAAATCAATAGAACATCGTTTAAAACAATCGAGTTGATCAATATTATATTCACTGGTTGGTGGTTTGGAAATGTTTGGAACATATATAGGGAAATTCATGGAATTTCATCATCCCAACTGACGAACTCCATGGAATCCCCTGAGAAGATGGCCGGACCAGGTGCTCGCTCACGTGAGACACGGCCCAATCGCAGTGTCACGGGGCTCATGGAGGTTGTGAGTGCTCTAGCCAGGCGGGGCGGCTGCATCAGTGGCTTGAAGATGTTGATGTGTTCAACATGTTTTAACAACGTGTTCTAAGAGCATGTTTCAAAAGAGAAATCGCATTGAAGGTGATTGTGATGTTTTAATCTTAAATCACATGATTTCACATCGAAATTCGATACAATATATATATATAGTTGCTTGTTTGGTTTTGCTTGCCAATTCTTTGGGACCTAGATTAAGACATTTTGTCAGGTAAATGTGCCATGAAATGGGGTCAGATGATCACATCCCAAGACTATTCTTATACATTCTGATTTTGTTCATGGATCCGAAAAATGGTGACAGCCCCTAAAAAAGAGCTGTTCATGGATCTGAAAAAATTGGTGACCCTAAAATTGGCATGCATTGGCAAGTTATTTTCAATATTTTGAGGGCTTGAATGCTATCCGATGATTGACTTTGCAGGCGCGATAGTTTCATCCCCTATCGCAACAGCAAACTGACCCGTTGGTGCCTTGACTCGCTGGGGTGGATTGGGTTTAGGTTCTGGTACACGAACCATTTTTAATCGGGGAAAAAGTCGAACTGAATGGGCCATGCTTTCCATACATGTGCTAGTTTACGAGAGGGTAAAGGACAAATATATAAATAAACAAACATACCCCAAGAATCACCCGTTTTGAGAGGAAAGTTGTCTTACAGTTACAGCCCCCTATTTTGCAGGATCTATATATCTTAGTTGAGGATGTTGATGGGTAGTAGAGGAAAGCATGTAATTTTTGTTGACCGTCAAAAGGGTCCACCACGAGGCTCTAAAGGCAAAGACGCTGGCTTTGTTGGACGAAGATACCCAGTGTGCATCCTTTGCTGGTTGGTGGTTAAGGTTAATCTATGGTTAATAATGGTTAATAATTGGAATAACAATATATCTGGTTGGTGATTTGGAACATGAATTTCATTTTTCCATATGTTGGGAATAATAATCCCAATTGACTAATATTTTTCAGAGGGGCTGAAACCACCAACCAGTATTTAATCGTTGCATGTTTCCGTTATCCACCAGGTTTTTTCCCAGAAACAATAGCACTACCTCCTCGTAATTCAGAACAGAACCAGAGCAAGACTTCTTGAGCAGACCTGACAAGCGTGGAATCACAGTTATTGTGGTCGGAAGCGCTACGTGTTCAGCTATGTTCAGCTTCCTCCGTCCCTTTGGTAATTTGACATGAGAATGGAAACTCATCCGCTATGAAGTAGCACAAGTAGCACGATGTTTCCTTTTAAAGACTGTGAGCTACCGATTCCAAAGCTGGATGAATCACGGACAAAAAAACGAAACTACAACACATTATATTATTAAATGATGTACAATTAATCTACATACACTTTCCAATTAAAACAGTTTCCGTTTGAAAAATCCACGGGGGATTTACACATGACCCGACCCGGGTTAGGCTTCAACCGGCCTTGCGCGGTTGCGCCCTTCTGCGGCTGCTCTGCACGGCCAGCCCAGTGGATGAGGTGCGGCAGCCGTTGGGTAAATCCAAGGGGTTCCGCAGGTGTTTTCTCTACAAAGTGGGGCCCCCATTGGATAGCTAAGTTGGTGAACATAACTACAATAACTAGGGTTTATGGTAGTTATAACGAACTAGGTAGATTGGGTTATAAACCAACAAACATAACTAGAGGGCCCCACTTTGTATACGAATGTGTTTTCTCTATTTAATGTGGTGGTGTTCTGGACCAAAAGGTCCTCTCGTAATGGTAACCATTGGTTCATACGTTCATTTTTCCGAGCATTTCATGGCATTTCAACGGTGGAATGTTTGAACATTGGCCATGGTAACCACGTTTCAAACCCCACTAAAAGTCTAAAAAGTGGAATAAGTCTAATAAGTCTAATATCTGGTTGTATCTATTCTTCTGGTTTTTCTGGCAGCTGGATTTTGCAGGCAAAGTTCCAAGACGGAATGTTGGTTATCCGACTAAAGACTCATTTGTCGACCTGTGAGGGAGTCCACAATGATGATAGTGACATAGTCACTAGTCACTAGCCCCATTTCCAAGACCAGACATTTCGAAGCCCAAGAAAAACTGTTTGGTGGTTTCAAACATGTTTTTTTTCTATCATACATGGGATAAACTTCCCATTGAATTAATATTTTTCATGGTTAAAACCACCAACCAGAAAATCCCATCCGTTCATACACCCTGGCCTATGGTCCCAATGGTTTCAGCGGTTTCATGGTGCTTCAAGGGACGATCGGACACAACCTGCTGCTGGGCTATACGTGTCATATGTCGGCCCAGTGAAATGTGTCTTGGTTTATCAAGCCCATGGATGATAGTTATATAAGATGTTAAAAGATGTCATACGATGTCATAAGATGCCATAAGATGTTTTAAGATGTCATAAGCTGTTATAAGATGTTATAAGATGGTATAAGATGTTATAAGATCTTGAAAGATGTTTTAAGATGTAATAAGATGTTTTAAGATGTCATTCAATGTCATAAGATGTTATAAGATGTCACAAGATGCCATAAGATGTTTTTAGATGTCATAAGGTGTCATAAGATGTTAAAATATGTTTTAAGATGTCACAAGATGTTTTAAGATGTCATAAGATGTTTTAATATGTTTTAATATGTTTTAAAATGTCATAAGATGTGTTAAGATGTTTTAAGATGTCATAAGATGTTTTAAGATGTCATAAGGTGTCATAAGATGTTAAAATATGTTTTAAGATGTCACACGATGTTTCAAGATGTCATAAGATGTTTTAATATGTTTTAAAATGTCATAAGATGTGTTAAGATGTTTTAAGATGTCATAATATGTCATAAGAGGTTTTTAATATGCCATAAAATGTGTTAAGATGTTTTAAGTTGTTATAAGAAGTCAAAAGATGTCATAAGATGTTCTAAGGTGCCGTAAGATGTCATAAGATGTCATAAGATGTTATAAGATGTCATAATATGTCATAAGATGTTTTTAAGATGTCATAAAATGTCATAAGATGTTTTAAGATGTCATAAGATGTTTTACATGTCATAAGATGTTATAAGATGTCAAAATATGTTTTAAAATGTCATATTATGTTATAATATGTTTTAAGATGTCATGAGATGTTATAAGATGTCATAAGATGTTGTAAGATGTCATAAGATGTTGTAAGATGTCATAAGATGTTATAAGTATCATAAACCAAGGTACTCGTAGTTATTGAAGTTCACCAGCTTAGCACCACCAGGTCACCACGGGCCCAATGCTGGGTCATTCGTTCAGGAGGAGACCCTGCGAAGCATGCTCTTCGCTGCGGATGCCAGGCAGCTGAGCAACTTTCCCAAGGTGGGCAGGGAGGCAGGGATGAAACCTCTGAAAAAATGGAAGAGACATTGCAAAAGCTATGACAAAATACAGAGAATACCAGGTTAGGCAAGAGACCTGCACCATGACTTCGCCATGGTTTTACAAAGCAGAATTTGGATGTAGGGATTTATAAGCAAGATGACCATGCTGTTCAAAGTGAGGTGTTTATTTCATCGTTTTTTTTGGGGGGGGCGCTTCACAAGCCCGCAAAGGGTCAGAGTCATAGCTGATACCATGTTTCTTGATTACATATGGGGTTTTCCTAAAATGGTGGTATCCCAAAATGAATGCTTTTGTATTGGAAAAGCTTATTAAAGTGGATGGTTTGGGGGTACCCCTATTTTAGGAAACCTCAATATATATATATACCACACATACATTACTATAGTATACTATACTATACTATACTATGCTATGCTATACTATACTATACTAAACTATACTATACTATACTATACTTTACTATACTATACTATACTAAACTATACATTTCATACATACATTTCATACATACATTTCATACATACATACATACAGACAGACAGACAAACAGACATACATACATACATGCATGCATGCATGCATACATACATACATACATTTCATTCATTCATACATACATACATACATACATAAATACATACATACATAAATACATACATAAATACATACATACATAAATACATACATACATACATAAATACATACATACAGACAGACATACAAACATACATACACACATACATTACATTACATTACATTACGTTACGTTACGTTACGTTACGTTACATTACATTACATTACATTACATACATACATACATACATACGTACATGCAATCATACATACATATTTATATATATATGTGTGTTTATGTGTGTGTCCCTAAACTTGTTCGAAGAAAAACAAGCAGTAGAACCTTTTCAAACGGTGGACTTTTATATGTGGGAAGTTTTACGGGTTGACTTTCATTTGTAGCCCGTAGAATCCAGGTGACCCAGGTGTCCAACTTTTCAAAAATTGACTTGTTTGGGGTACAATGGGTTTTTTATAAACCAATTATATATTCATGTTATATGAACGTACTATGAACATACTATACACATGTATAAACCAATTCAATTCATTCAATTTGTCAATGCCCCCGCCAACACCTCGTGGTGACACGTGATGTCGAATTAGGAACTTCAGGGTATGGTAGTCATGGCCGTAGAATGCGAGGTTCTCCCGTTCTCATCTACACATGGATGGATAGTGATGGATATGATATATATATATATATGTATACATGTGTATTATGAAATATTTGCTGGACTTTCATTCATGGGTTGATTTGATTGGATTGTCTTGACTTGATTTGATGGATTTATTGATTGACTATGATTCATTAATGAAATGCAGATGGATTGATTGATGCTTCCGGTTCCCGTTTGGGACTAATTATGTATCAGGTGTTGTTTTGATTACGGGAGTGGTACCTGCACTACTTACTCATCTATCCTCATTGGCCCTCATGCCGCGAGACTTGGACGGCTGCTCGTCATGTGGTGGCCACTTCGATCCAATGATTAGCCCTGGAGTATTGCAGGCCTTTCACTTCGAGAACTGGATCAACTGCACATGGGATCCCATCTCATGTTGAACAGTTTGGGTGAGCTGCGCATCTGCCTTGCTGCTGGTGCTATTATGGAACACCCGGCCATTCCGGATCCGCCTGACTATGCCTCTGTGTGGCGCTGGTTATGCGCTACGGCGCCGCATCGGTGAAGCCTGCCATTTTGCGTGGTCTTGGCCTTCCTGGACTTGCCCGCCATCTTCAGACAATGATCAGGACTGGATTGAAAAAAAACATGTCCACATAAAGAATCACTGAACGGTCCATGATAGTACTAAATCCCTCCACATGCATGCAGTCATGCTATAATCTATACATCTATATACTGATAGTATCTGAAATCCCCAACTGAACACCATGTTGCAGATAAATTGTGCATTAAATTTGCCAGGATATGTCGCCGCATGGCTCCACCACCATTGCTGTGCAAATCAGTTCAAATCCTTATGTTTTAATGGACACGCCATGATGCCATGTATACATGACGTAAATCAACCAGATATACCCTCTGGTAATTCAACATAGCTATTGAAAATGGCCATAGAAATAGTTGATTTTCCCATTAAAAATTAAAGATTGCCATTTTCAATAGCTATGTTGAAATACCGGAGGGTATGTGAAAAATAACGGATAAATCCACATGATCAACCATCAGCTGGAAAAATCTGATGTGTTTTCTCGACGACAAAAAATCCCAGTATATCCCCACCCAAACTATCCCTGGTACCTATCTTGTATTTATGATATGTATGTCCTAAAATATCCCTAGTATGGTCCAAAATATCCCTTGTATGCTTTCTTATGAAAATCCATTAATTATGCTTTTTGGCAGTCACATGTGGCAATTGAACACTCCCCATTTATAGATGGTTTTCCCATTGCTGTATAACATCCATTGATTGGGCATTTCCCAGCTAGCCATGGATTGCCGTAAGGCCGTAGGGTTGATCCGTATCAACCAACAGTCCATCATTGCATGGAATATCAACAAAAAGCCCCATGACACCACCATTTTAGCTACCCTTTGGTAAACGAACATACCCTCTGGTTATTTAACATAACAATGGAAAATGACCCATTTATAGATGGTTCGGTTCACCTATTAAAAATTGTGATTTTCCATGGCTTTGTTAAATAACCAGATGGTAACTATTGAAAATCTCTTATTTAGGTAATCAACTATAACTGGGCCATGTTCCATAACTATGATGAAGCACAAGAGGGCATACCCCATGAACATAACCCCAAAAAAAAGGTGGATCGTTATACCCCAAAAACTCTTGGCCCAGGCCCTCTCGCTGGAGCCCTCAGATCCCGAGCCGCAAGATGCTTTCGCGCTGCAGTTGCACTCCTTGCGGCGGGGATGAAATGAGTGTTTCACCGCTGGCGGCAATGGCCAAGAAGATATCAAACATGTAGATAAAGGATGATCACGGAAGGAAGTGGGGATGTTACTAACAAAAGTGGGCGGATAGGAGCCCACTGTTTAAATCAATTCGATGGTCTTGGAGATGCCTATATGCCACTTCAAGCATGGGCCACCCGCAAAATCACAGAAGTGAAGGTGCTGAATAGGAAAAAAGACTTATGATGTTACCGATGATGGTTTCACAATGTTTCATATATGATCCTCCTAATTTCCAGGTTTGGAACTTGTTCGATCTTTTTTCAGTTCCCAAAAATGATGTCATCCATTTGCTTCAGCCGCGCCGCTCCTCCCGGCTGGTGAGACACGTCCACTTCGGGGGCGCCCCCGGACACGGCCCGTCGTACAGCGGCCCGTTGACCGCGATGCCCAAGAGCGGTCATGGCACGCCCACGGGGCGGAGGCTAAGGAATCGCTCCGAGTCGGACCTCCGGGGGAAACTGGGCGGGGCCCTTGATGGCCCTTGAATTCAGGATAGGCCGGATAGGCCAAACGGATATTATTTTAGTGACGATATGTACCATGTTGTTGATTTCTGTTGATTTCTGTTGATTCCTATGAGTTTGAAAACTCCGCATTTTTTGGGGGGTGGACATCCTTTGAGCTTCAGAAAGTACTGGGATGGACGTGGCATCAGGGAACCAAAACTTCGAGATGCTGTAATTAGTGAGTGAGGCCCCGCCTGGATTTCGTTTTGCTGTGGTTATGGAGCTTAGATGAGCTTGGCTTTGATAGACCAGGAAACTCAGCGTTCGGAGGGGAAACACAATAAGTCTGTGAAAAACATTGTATTTGGTGGTGTCGTTTTGTAATGCTAGATGGTTGCGTAGGCCATACCCAAGTCATCCATGCAGCAGGGGCACCCCCAAACCTTCAAATATGTGAAGATCGAGAATATATATATTATAAGAAAACCATCAACAAAAACATCATCGGAAATCAAACAATTTTTTGAAAAATGATGGAATTAGATAGAATCATCATTGCCTATTTTGGCAAGCAGCTTATTGGGGCTTGTACATGTTCAAAAGGCCGGTTCGGGGCCATGACGTACAAAACTCATCTGGAAACTGTTCTGCCAGGAAGGCCCACCAAGTGCTGCTTTTCCCTTGTGCAAATCATCAATTATCATTATGACTTCAGGAATTCAGTATGCTTCATTATCATTCATTATCATTATTCAGGTTCGCATTCCATATTCACGTGTTAATTATATACACCCCCTAATGATGCCGTAATGTCAACCCTGGATCAATTAAACTCTTGGGCTGTTTATTATAAACCTCCATATATTTTCTACTGGCAGTATTCTGTTAGCTATTCCCAGGGGCAATAAATAACATATAATAACAGTGTCTAATATTTCTAGACTAGGTTTTCCCCATGGATTTTCATGGGTTTGTTCGTTTTTGGTGTTTTTCCCCATGGATTTTCCCCACGGATTTCCCCCACCCTGACGTTTTCCACACCGAAAAAAAATCCCCGAGGAACACCACGGAGGAGGACACAGACCTGGCGGATGACCCACCGAACAGCAGCTCATCACTAACGGGAAATGGTGTTTTTTTTGGGGGATGCTTCCGCCCCTGGATAGTCATGGTTAGTCATGGTTAGAGTGAAAGATTACTGCTTGGTGGTGACTGGAACCATGGAATTTTGAATGACTGGAACCATGAAGAGTTGGGAATGTCATAATCCCAACTGACGAACTCCATGATTTTTCAGATGGGTAGGTATACCACCAACCAGAGTGGAAATTTATTTAGCCAGATGAAGCTTGGCAATACCATAAAGTATGCCAATGTGAGATGGTTAGAATGGGATGTTCAAAACACTAAAATTGGAGGTTGAAGCATCGGAAATGGGATTTACCCAAGGGTAAACGTTGACATAGCTGTGGAAAACCCAATGGCTTTCCGCTTTCACTTGTTTTACGGGAGGGTAATATGTTGTAACCCATATGCTCCATGGTGCTGGAATATTTACCAACATTTACCCCATAAATGACCCAGTCATGTAGGCAAATATACTATACATGTAGCATATGGGTAATGATATGTTTGATAATGTTTAATGCCTTGAAGTTTCAATATGTTACCATCAATGTGGAGATATGATCCCACACTGGCGATTTTCGAATGGCGGTTAGAAACGAAGGGGAAATCATCAGAACATGAATTGATTGTAAGATCATAAGTGTATAATTGTGAAAAGACAACGGCAATACAATTGGTTACAGGACGTTTCAAAAAGTCTCTTGGAATAGGTGTAGTAAATCTGTGACTGGTGTTTCTTGTTTAAAACCAAGTCAATGTTGCGTTGAAATGATGTGCAAGCAACATTTTAGATGGGGTCATTCCAGCTCTTCGGACAGGTCTTAGACGTATTTTTGTCAGGTCAGGGTGACCTGACCCAGGCGAGCAGGAAAGCAATGAAGCTCGGAAGGTGGCGCAAAACAACGAAGGCGCTACGGACTCCGTCACGGACACGACAGACGACTCCACTGGGTTGATCTAACTTGATCTGGGATCACCAGGGGCTTTCAAGAACTGGAAACCTGGAAATTCAATGAATGTATAGTAGATATTACAAAGTGGGGACCCCGTTTACGATAGCTAAGTTATGCTAAGTTGTGAACATAACTCCAATAACTTTACAAGTGTATGATAGTTGTAACTCTAGTTCATGGGCTTTGTAAATGTTTTTCAAGCAACAAACATAACAGAGGGACCCACATGATATGCATCACATCATGGATTTGTTGCGTATTTGTTTGAAGGCCTCAAATTGGAATACTCGCCCGCTCCCATTTTTGGGCAAGCCTTCCGGAACGCCATTCTGATTCTGATGATGGAGGTGTTCTCGGTTTCTATTGTCACTGACATTTTTATCAACCTCATATGCAAACCATGGTCTGGAATATGCACACCAACATGACTACCCCATAAATGACCCAGTCATGTAGGTAAATATACTATACATGGAGCATGTGGGAACATGAATCATATTAATTACTATTGATCTATTGACTACTAGCTGACTAGAACTAGGCTATAGCTATTGACTATTACTATTGATCATCTATTTACTCTGACTATTACCATTTTTATCAACATTACTATAGACTATTAACATGAATCATTTTTTATTGATCTATTGACTATTACTATATCTGACTAGAACTGACTATAACTATTGACTATTACTAACTATTGACACTAACTATTGACCATTACTAACTATATATTGACTATTACTAACTATTACTACTAACTATTGACTGTTACTATTAACGTGGTAAACCGACCCCAAGTCAGAGGCGGCGAGAAGTTGCTGTCCAAGGTGAAGATGAAGAAGATGACCATTCGACGCTGGGCTTCTGATGAATTTTGGATGGTGAAATGGAGGTGTTCTACCCAGTCATGTAGGTAAATATACTATACATGGAGCATATGGGATGATTAACCATTGCCAAAGGGTAAATCCCATTACCCTCTGGTGAAGTAACATAGCTATGGTTTAAATCACCATTTTATAGCTGGGAAAATCCGCTATTTCTATGGTCATTTTCAAAATGCTGACCAAATTCATTGAATCAAAAAGGAGAACTTGTGGTGTTTATCTATGATTATGTATGTGCTGTTTGTTGTTGTTATGTGTTTGTTTGATATGATTTTAAGATATGTTTCAAGTTTTGACCACCAGAAGCACCAAACAAACATGTTTTGGTCTCCACCAAGAATATGTCCACAGATGGGAGTTAAAACTTGAAACCAATCTTACAGCTTTTCACACCTGGCTAGTGGTTTCACATCTATACATGTGTATAAATGTTCCGTGTACATGTTCCATCATGTTCCCCCCAAAATGGATGAAAGCTTTGGGATGAAAGCTTTGGGATCTCCCTGGAATTGGGGATCCCGCAGAACATGGGATTTTAATGGGATTTTGATGGAATGTGATGGGATTTTAATCCACTTTTTATGGAATCTACCCTCTGGTTTTTACACAAAACCAACTGGAAAGATCCACCATGTGGGAAAATCAACGATTTCTATGGCTGTTTTCAATAGCTATGTAAGAAATTTAAAGTGATCGATATTTTTCAGCGACGACGCGGACACCTCACAACGCGGACACGACCTGAAGTTGAGTAGGTCCATTGAGTGCACCCTGTGGACGGCCCCTGGGATCCCTGGGATCCCTCGGTCCCTGGGGTCACTATATGTAATGAATCCATGTTGGAGGCTGGTTTAGAGACCTACTTGGATAGATTGAGGCGACTTGGGCAATGGAATTCGCATGAAAACATGGCGAAAAATGTGGCATGGGCACATCTTGAAGCATCTTGATAGTTGCTCGCAATATCGACCGGGAGTGTTCTACTGCTGGTAGACTTCATTTCACCGGTGTCAGATGTCACCAGCCCAGGGTCGTGACCATAAGTATCCTTTTTCCAGTGGTGCTTTGCTGAACAGATATTTTTAGATGGTCGACCCAAATTTTGAAACAACAAATAAATTATATACACTCTGGTAAACAAACATAACTATGGAAAGTCATCATTGTTCATGGGTAAATCCACTATTTCGACTGGGCCATTTTCAATAACTTTTTGTATGTTTACCAGAGGGTAAGTAGATGTCCAAAGCCATTCAATTCCAGTATGATTGGGGCTCCGTTTTCACGGTTTTTACCATGAGATTGGTCTGGAAGAATACCATCTAACATGTAGATGATTGGATCCCGAAGGAACACCAATTAGTTAATTGATTACTATAGTTAGATACTAGGTCAACCTTAGATGGGTCCTTTAATCCTTCAATCTTTTGCTACAAATATAAATATCATGAAATTAAATACCTACTAACCAGCTAACAAATGACTTGTTTTGCTGGGTATCTAAGATTGGTAATGGATAACGTCATGGAGTCAGAAGCACTTTCAAAGATTTCCCCCACTGCGGGTCCCCAGCCCTGGCTGCCACTGCTCAGGTGCAGTAATGGGTGTCAGTATGATGGTGACGTGACCCAGCTGCAGCGAGGGTTTATCAGGCGTGGTTATTTGCATTCGATGCATAGACATGGAGGTTTCGCAAGGCATGGGGGTACCCCAACTCATCACACATGTATACAAATATATACATATACACATTTACTTTGTATATACATGTGATATATACACATATACATATATATATATATATATATATCATATATCATATATATATATATGTTTATATACATATACATGCAATGTATACATACACGCTCTAGATTTCACCAATTGGCATCGAAAGTTGGAGATTCTGTTGCATTGGCCCAGTCGGGATGGGTATCTTTATGAAAAATCCACTTTTTGTTTTTCTCGATGATTTTCACATGATGAACCCTGCATATCTACCATATACATCTATACATATATATATATACACATATATTTATATATGTAAATTATATCTATATATGTATATGTATATATATATATACATGTATACACCGGATTTTTAGTTGCTGCCATTGATTGAGGCTTTTTGATCTTTTTTTGACCCAGTTGATCCTATCAGAGTCAGCGGACTTCACCATGTTTCACCTGTCGGCACGTCCGAGGTTTGGTGGCATCATCTACTTGGGTCATTTGCTCCCGGGCCGCAGCGGACTTCACCATCCCAGGATGGCATGCCCAACTAATGATAAGGATAGTAACAATAAGTTACAATAAGAACAATCAATAGTAAATAATGATGATATATAATTATCAAGCAACAAACATATACATATGTATAAATAAATAAATAAATTGTGAAGGAACCCCTGCATTCAGCCATGACTGCCAGGTTGCTGTGAGCCACCACTACAACTTTATGCCTGCCGGCCCTGACGCTGGTTCAAATGCAGCCGGCCTGAGGATGTCCGGTCCGTCT
>Ga0126342_10012528_pt1 | contig 15118 bp, 12 predicted proteins | sample Cyp1metagenome_FD_92528 | JGI IMG/M metagenome (GOLD analysis project Ga0126342, IMG submission 92528) | Coral microbial communities from Lord Howe Island, Old Settlement Bay, Australia - Cyphastrea 1 metagenome | ecosystem: Host-associated > Invertebrates > Cnidaria > Coral ...
CAAACTCACCCACCATCACCGCTCCATCACTCTTATACTTCCTCTTCCCTTCTTGCTCTTCTATGGTCAGTCTAAGTCTAAAGAAGTTGGTAACATGTGGGGTTATCCGGTCCTTTAATTACAAATATGATCAAATATGATATAATTATAATTATATGTCATCATAATACTATATGTATTATATGCCATGTGTATCTATGTGTGATTATGCCCATCTAGTCTAAGTACATGATGTACATATATAATTACAAATGAACATCATATGTGCGAAGTATTTTGTTCGTATTTCGGTACTACAATAATGGGAGTGTCAAAACAAAGTGTAGAACTTGGAATTTCACCAGCCAATAGAAATGGGGGGACTAGCCGTGTAGGAATTTCATGTTGCCGCATCCATGTTTGGAAAGTGTTGATTAGGCCTTTGAATGCAGAAAATGCTGAACACATTGACTGGTTGTTGCTTTTGAATACTTTTTGTTCCATTCATATGTGGACCCAGTTGACCAAAACACTGCTTCACACAGGAGTTGCATCCACCAAATAGAAGAGGATCGAGATATCACCAATACCCAGAACTGATTTGAGAGGGCATGTTGGCAGGAAGCCCTGATGATATTCTAATGTCACGTGGATCAAACCTGTACCGTATCACCCGAAAACATTAAAAAAAATCATATCATTGTTAGATATTGTTAGTCTATGTTTTTATTTATTGATTTACCTAATTATTTATATATTCATTTGTGATTATTATTTATGTTATGATGTTTTATTGCTATTTACTATCATTGTTATTATTATTATTGGTATTGTTATATATTATTATCATTAATTATATATTATTGTTATTACTATTACTATTATAATTATTGATATTGTTATTATTGTACATAAGTTATTTATATGCATTTCAGCTCTGGAGATCATCAGCAAGAAGTGCTCTTCATTTGGGCACCGGGCATGGCTTTGCCATTTTTTTGTAGGGCACAACATGGTTTTTTTACCAAGTGCAATCCATGGGAATAACCAACAATTTTTTTTGGGTGATTACCCTCTGGTAAACTAACATAACTATGGACAATCACCATTTTGTATGGGTAAATCCACTATTTCTATGGCCATTTTCAATAGCTATGTTAGTTTACCAGAGGGTACCAAGGTTGACAAAGGTTCCCAACGGTTGCATCCCTTTCTAGCTGATTGAGAGCAGGACTTCCACTACGAATGATGGACCCGTTGGCCCAAGCACCAGAGAATCTGTCTGCATGTCAACACCAATTCGTGAATATGATTCCAGAGTATTCATATCACCGTTCACAACATTTCACTACAGTACATTTCACAAGCATCAACCATGTTGTCCCATATATTAATCATAGTACCCCCATAGTATTCCCATATCATCCCCACCCTATCCCCATTCAAAAGGCCCAAAAGAACACACCAGGTGGTCACACCAGGAGGTGCTGCTGCACCGTCGGAGGACCGGACGGAAGGTGGTCTCTGTAAACGAACCGAAACTATATAAGTGGTGCTAATCTTGGAAGAATATGGGCATTCTATGGCTTTATGAGATGTTTTATCCGGATGATAGAGGATATGTTTTTTGGAACTTGTGGAACTAAGATGATTTAAAAGCAGCATGTATTCTGCGCAAGTATGCACATGTCACAAGTCAGACTTCGCATTCGCAGGAGAAAGTGCAAGCACTCATGGACTCATGGGGTGACAAGGCACGTGGCGAAAATTGCATGACGCCGTATTCAAAAAACCAAACCAACTAGGACGGTTTGAAGATCGACTCAAAAAGTGTTTGTTCTGAAGTTGTGCTCAGAAAATTGTCTAACAGTCGGGTAAGTCATACTCATACCATTTTTGATATAATTCAATGATATTCAATGTGATAACGTGGTGAGAAATCATTGGATCTTCGATGTTTTGGTCCCAAAAAATTGGGTCAGACTTTGGGAGCTGCTTCGAGGCCACACGAGCCATTGGAAAACGTTCAAAGATCTCCGTGGAACCTGAAGATTGGGACGAGGCGATCGCAGCGCAGATATGGCAGATATGCCACTTCCATTCTAGTCCGAAAGGATCCAGATATCCGATCTTGGGAGTCGACCTCACTGTTCTCCCTCACTGGAATCATGGCTTATAAGGGAAATCATCCCCAAATGGCCTTAATTCAGGTTAGTGAAATAATAGTATAATTTACCCAGATATATATATATATAGAGAGAGAGAGTAGCAGTGTAGCGCAACCTCATCATTGAAACCTGGAAATCTGAGTATGCAACTACAAGGTGCACGGCTCATATTTCGCCGTGAGTTAAAATATGTTAAAATGACATTCTGATGATGTTGATGTTGCAATCACATCAACGCAATTACAGGGGGTTATATTCTTTATCTGTGGTGGAGCTCACAGAATTGTTGTGCAAAATGCGAGTCAACTAGTCGCATCCTCACCAAATGTTGGTCAAGTGACTTTCAGCGGCAGCGACAGCATTCAAATCCCAGGTTTCGCCACGCCAAGCCCACGAATGGACTTAATGGGAGAAAAAGGGACTCAGGGACTTTGTGAGTGGATCCTTGAGCAACTTCTTCATGACGTATGTGTGCAAGTGCAACAGAAGACGTCTGTAGCATAGTATAACACAATGACAACGTTAGATGACGCGTCTCTCAAGAGAAGGACGTTATTTATTACACCCACCCCACCCAACCCCATATAACCCCATCAGAATTCAAAAAAATATGAGAACTAGATATTTTACCGCGGCGAATCGTGAGCCGTGGTCCAACTACAAGGCAAAGATCATGTATCGGGAAGGAAAAAGAAAGATATCTCCTTTTGATTTGTTGGGGTCCTGCAACACGATGATGTGGTCTTTTAAACCCGCTATAATACACAGTGACAGGAACTTACAGTAAGGCATTAGGTTTACCAGTTTGAAATTCATGAACATTAAATTGGCTGAAACCAGGCACTCAGCTGAGCGATTACCAGTTGACCCTTGATTGATTTACTATTTGGGATTACACTGCCTGGATTATTGGGAATTATCATAACCCACACTACTGGATGGGTTAAGAAAGTTTTTGGAGTTTGTGTGGTTAGATGGATTTACATGGATTTACCATTGACCCTAGGGTAACCCAACATAGATATGGAAAATCAACCATGTTGTAGGCTATTTTCCTGGGGTTTTCCCATGGATTTTCCACAGTAGGTTCAGCCCAGAGGGTATCCCACAGCCAGGCACGGCTGCGCGCACTCTGTGACCGCCATGGCTGGGAGTTTGAATGGATGACTGAGGAGTGGGGAAGGATGGGGAAGTTTTAACTGGGTGAACCTTGGTGATTTGCAAGTGAATGAATAGAGTTCTAAGATGTTCTAAGTATATATTTATATATAGAGTCGAGTGTAGTGTATGATTACAAATATGTATTAGTTTATGTGTTTGTTTGCCTTAGATAGAAGCGTATACATACAATTGTTTACTTAGCTAGTCGAATTGAAAAAAAAGCTACGACATCTTGCAAGCTGTTTGCAGTGTATCGCGGGTCAGCAGTGAGAAAGACAACTAAGAAGTTCACCACCAAACACAATATGGGCACCGAACGGAATTTGGGGGCAACTATAGGAAATTGGTATATACATATATTAATATATATACCAAAGTTACGAAAGGCACCACAAGTTTGATTGCTAGAACTAAACCATTGAGCACTCAGGTCTCTTTTGAAGATAGGGGTGTTGCTACAGAAGCTGGTTTCCTCGTCCGAACACGATTGGTTGAAGTTCCTAAGCCAGAGGAACCAAGACAGGTCTTAGGCAATCTCTCAATTTCTGATCGCCATTTCTTTTATTTAGCATCCCATGATTTCAATTGTTCATGAGGTTTCCATCACGTGGGAATATTATGGAATATTTCTTTGGGGGTGGGCTGAAACAGCAACAAGTAGATGTCCCTCCAATCAATTCTAATCATTGTTGTTTGATATCGATGTTTGATGACGTTTGTTTCAAGGTTTTTGCCAGAACATCCCTCGATTGTCGGCTGGTTGGTAGTCCTATGTGGTTTCGTCTGAAAATTGGGGATAATTATTTAAATCTCTACGTAGTGTAATGGAACAAATAGGTTCTAAAATGTTCAAAAAACCATCGAATTGTGCCTTTTTGTTCCCCAACATGTTCAGAAAAGAAACTGATAAGCCATCAGAAGTTGGGGCTTCCCAGCACCTTTAGACAAAGCGATGTTAATTGTAGGATGGCGAGCGTCGCCGCCGCATCGAGGGTGCGCAACGTGCGCGTGGCGTGGCAAACTTTCTGAGAACACTTGGGTTATGTCGGGTTTGTCATGTCGATTTTTTTTTCGGAAGCCTTCCAGTTTTGGATGGTTAAGCCACTGTTAGACCACTGTAAAACCACAGCTAAACCCTCATGATTCATGGGTCTTGTCTCAAGTGGCATCCGAGGCAAAGTCGCGCAGAAGTGCACCAAGGATGAGGTAGCATGGGCATCAATTCACAACATCAAAGTTGCAACCGTTTCTTTCATACTGTCACAGCATGAGAAGTGGAAAACCATTCTCGTGAAAAAAAACATATAAATCATGTTAGTTGGGTTAGAGTTTTTCTTTGCCAAAATTTAACTTTAAAATAAAAACCATGATTTACCCAACATTACCCCATAAAAACTGGTTGGTGCTTTGGAACATGTTTTGGTTTGTTCCATTCAGTTGGGAAGAATCATCCAACCAGCTCCAGGGCGCCTGGTGGCGATTGAGTTCCGTCACCGCTGCTCTTGGGGCTACTGGGCTCAAATGGGCGATTGAGGGTCGAAGATAAAAAACGAAGGCGGTTTAGCCAGCAACCATGGGGATTTTACATAGTTGAAGCATCCTGAAATAAGGGTGTATATATATAGACTATATATATAGTATTGTATATATATATATTATATTGTATCTATATATATATATATATATGTATTATATTGTATCTATATATTTTGTATATATATATATATATTATATATATATTGTATATTATATATATTGTATATTATATATATATATATATATATTGTATATTATATATATTGTATATTATATGTATTGTATAAATAAATATATATATATAGATTGTATATATATATTATATACAATATATATATACAATGTATAATATATATATATGCATATACTATATATATATGATAGATATAATATGATATATATGTAGGCATTTGTATATATATATATATATAGATAAGATATATATACATGTATACAAGATACATATATATATATATGTATAAGATATATATATATATATATACAAGATATATAATATATAAGATATCTTATATATATACACATATATATATATATATATAAATAAGATATATTTTTTCTTTTCCAGGCTCCAACTGTCAGCTCCAAATTTAGATTTTGAATTTTGGAATTCGAGACTAAATCTGGCTAGCTTCGACTAATTCCAATTTAGATTTTTTGGAATCTTTACATTTTTCTAGAATTCAATTCTACAATTTAAAAAAACTAAATTGTTCCAGACTATAGATTAAGAAATTTTGATGCGGAAAGAAAGAAGCAGTATTACAATGTAGAATGTAGCATTAGTAAGGACAATTAGAATATTAGAGGTAGGGTCAAGTCAAATACAGTCTGCAGTAGGATTTTGGCAGGTATTTCCTGTGATGGCAGACCCAAATGTGTCGCTACAAATCTACCAAACCTCCTTGGTCCAGTGTGTGATCAGCCACTTTTCCCCGAAGGGAGCCATGACAACGCACAAGAAGGAGCAGAAAAAGCAACCTAGCTGCAACCAGCAATGGGAAGGGGGGTCAGGGGTGAATAAACCCATGGGAATCCCAGTCATAATGGCGGGATGACCACAACCCACATAAATACATAATCATACATATCATCTTAGGTTCTTTATATATCCTAGTACATTGCACTATGTAACCATTAGATAGCCATACCATTAATATAGCATGTAAGTTGACCATGGCACGCGCTTTCTTGGTACTTGATCCAGTTTCATCTCAAACACGCAGCGGAACCTCAGGATCATGCAGCTGCAAGCGCCAGAGGAACCGGAGCAGAAAGAGGACCCGAAAGCCTCGAAGGCCAAAGATGCCAAAGGCAAAAAACGCTGAGCAGATGGCAATGAATGGGCAATGGGTGTCCAGCTATCGGCAATGAACGCCCAGGATGTAGTTTTTATGTGGTTGGTTTTTTTGCAAACATTTGTGGATGTGTGGGGAGGGGAACATCACCATTTTTCAATAGGAGCATCATTGGGATGATGATCCCCAATTGACTTTCATATCTTTGCAGCTTTGGGATGGGTTGAAACCTACGCACGGCCCCCGAATTCTGGGGCTCTAATTAAACATAGGTTTGGATTTGGGAAGCTGTCGACGTCTAGTTGGCAAGCAAGATTGAAAGTCAAGTGAGAAGTGAAGCTGGAAAAGAGGGAAGCCCCAAAAATGGCCGGTGCAGAAGTTTCAAACAATTGAGATATTTGCATGGATTCTATAGAGGAGAGAGGCGCGATAAGCACCCATAGATACGATCCCAATCATGGCGAGAAGAACTTGCGGTATATGGGTGTGTGTGTGTGAGTGTGTGTGTAAAACCAGTGATTCGCCATTTTGGCTGGGACAATGATGTAACCCCAATGGGAGTTCGAGGTACCTACTTCTCTATGCCAAAGCCGCGAAACATGGCGGCCATGCTATGCCAAAGTCTGCGCAGCTTTTCGTTTTCAACAGTGTCGGCTTTGCTGATGTCGACGTGGCACCATGAGCCTTGTTGATCCTGATGGACAAACAAGGCAGCTGCAGCTGCAATGAGAACGGAGCTTTGGTGACATCATCAACATGCTATGATTGTTTTTTTACAGGATCTTGATTGGCATAATGCAGTGATAATGGCAATTTGTGGGAAATTGGATGAAATGGATCCTATGTACTTTGGTTCACGATCATGAACTTGACTTCACTATTAAGATTGTTCTCGATTTAGGTTCTCGACTCGAACCATCCAATTTTATCGCCATCCAATTATATCCAATTGTTTACGCCTGGCGAAGTACCATAGTGGTGTACATGACTATCTTTCTGAATGATGATGTTTCTACATGTTTCTACATGTTTCTGAATGATCTTTGCCCACAACTGGGGGATAACCCCCTTTCTGATCCTTTCTGGCCATTAAAAAATATCGGGGGAATCCCTGGTGATGTTCCACGGAGAATCCCTCGACTTCAGCGATACCCTGGTGTTCGTTCTAAGGTATCAAACAATGGATGGGGTGATCTGTCGTAATCCCCCTGTTTTGGAGAAACCCATGTCTACTCCAGATTGATGATTTCAAGGTCAACACAAAGCTGCAAGTATAAGTCCAAGAATTGATTGAAAGGAAAAAATAGCCGGACGGACAACCTTGTATTTCAGTGCAAAAACATGAAGCAACCAAAGGTTTCTGCTGTCGATTTGGCACTATATCATCTATATCAACCCACTGAAGTTCAGTAGATGACTTTTTCAGTGCAAACCTTTGATGAATGGTAGCTTAATATAATGCTCAATATATGTTTAAATTTACTACTCTATTGTTTTGCCATAAATGGATATTTACCCTTTGGTTATTTAAGGTAGCTATGGAAAATCACAATGTTCAATTTCGGTAAGTTAACATAAATCATCTACACATGGTCCACGTTGAAAAACCAAAGGGTTACCGGCAGATCAATCATTGCAGCCTCGCCAAAACGCGCCCCCAATGTCGCGACGGGCTGACGACAGTCCGGTCGCTGGAGCGCAACGCACGGAAAAAAAAACACATGGGTTGGCCGCTGAAGCTCGCTGGCTAAGCTCCATCGGCTGAAAGATGGGGTACCAATGGCATCCTATATGGCACCCTCTGGACCTTTTTATCGGCAATGTTTAGAATTCTGAATGTTAAGCCTTCATTCTTTTGGGAGCTGTGAAATTTTGAGCCATCCCCAGATGATGCTCAGAGGGGTGTCATCCACAGCCTTAGATTGACGCATCCCCTGATACTAAATAGCGACGATAGATCGGAAGCCCATATGGATCCACTACTAAATCAATAGTTCAATGATTGGGTGTATTTGACCTTGGGAGGAAGGCATAAGTGAGGTATCATAGCCTCCAAGAATTGCCTTGGAGCAGGGCTTTCAGGGCTTTGGTCCATGACATGGCACCAGGTGTTCCAGAAAGGGTTACAAAATCTAAAATATGACCCCTGGCTGGTCACCAAAGTCGGCGTCCTAGATTATTTTTGTGACCCCAAAAATGGGAAGCCCTATGAGCCAGCCAATATTGAATGGGATGAGACCCATAAAAGGAGGCATTGCCAATGACATTGTCCCAACTGTCTTAGTTGTATCTCCATTTTGGCGTGCTAGGGATCTGAAAATGTGCTGAAATTCCGGGGTATAGAAATATATATATATATATATATATGTCCATTTAAAAATATGACCGCAACATGCCATAATCATATTGTTCATCGGGACACAACCCATGTTCGGACAAACGCAAATTTTGTGTTAAACATCCTGTTTGGTTGGCCAAACGGCAACTGACGATTGCATATTCTTGAGGCCCAAACGTCTCAAGCACCTCTGGCAGCTAGTCGACTGATCGTTAGGAAATATGTTTCCTTATTTGCTTGTGGTATCATGCTGTAGCCCACTGAATCCACCACTTTGTAGCTTCACTATCAACCAAATCACATCCAGATCACATTTGTCAAAATAGCCATTGAGCCATTGCTGTGAGTGTTTTTACATGTGTGTCTTTGGTTCTATCTATATCTATTCTTGCCTGTTTGGTGGTTTCAGTAGGATTTATATCAGCATTCTCCCAGCAACTGTGCGTTCTTCATGGTTAAACCGTCTTTTTTGTGCGCGACTATTCAGTGGTGGGACCCATGTTAGTGGCCCTAGTGGCCCTCGTGTTCCACAAACCAAAGAGTTATAACAGCCATCCATCTATTAAGCCTCTTTCTCTCAAAATTGGTGATAACGGTTGACTCTTCGAACCAAGATGAACCAAGTCCCCTCTAGTCATCCGCAGTGGAAACTTCAAGTCTCCATGTTCGACGAATCATCTTCTTTAAACCGGAGGAGTTAGCTTATGTCCTTGGTATATCCCAATATAACCCAATATTTGCTGCTTATTGTATAATTTATTCGATATATTACGGCGATTCCACACAACTTAGATCCTGTCTAAAATAGTAACTACTGTGATATGTAAGCTAGTGGTTCGCCAGCTATATATATATTTCCATATGGAGGGGTTGTCCAAAAAAATCATCTAAGCCATTGTTCAGTTTCAAGATTGAAACCAATGGTTTTGGGACACCCCTAATTTATCATAATTTCGGAAACATAAGTAATTATTCCTCATGTTTTGGGGTTCTATTTGGGGCCTAAACATGTTTAAATCCACATTTCCATGATATTTCATTGCAAAGATCAAGTCTAATTATTGGTTAAATCAGGTTATAGATCATATTAAAGCCATGAAATCCCATTGTTTGCTGGTAAAGTCTCCATAGTCTCATCCAGGCCGAAGCTCCGCGTGCGGTGACGCCTCAGGCGGACGCTGGCAGCAAGGGCTTGGTCCGTTTGATGCGGCACAAGTGGGTGCAGACTTGTCATCACCTAGCATATGTCAGGGTTTGGTAAATGTCCCATTTTGGGGATTTTGAACATCACTATCAATCACCATTTTCAATAGCTATTTTGACATAACCAGAGGGTATCTGTTCAACAGGGTGATAAGGTTTTGTCTGAAAATAGGGTATATTCCCAATGAAATAGCCATTTAATAGGGATAATGATCATTAACCATTGGGTTTAGAGGTACACTATTTTCAGACACACCCATATGTCTGTATCTTGAAATACATAAAGCATCATATTTGCCTAGCCTGTGGGAGTTCACTTCTTCGAGTCCTGTATTCAAAGCTCTCTTTCTTGTTAGGCGACTTCTTCCTGTCAACCTGTTTGTTGACAGACTGAGATCAGGAAAGGCTCCATTCAAAACCATGGTTCCTGATGTTTCCTGTCGATCTTTTTTCCCTGTGCCTTGGACCTAAGATTACCTAAGAATCTCATGACATGACTTGGTTCGTTGAGCTGCCATGGAGGCTCCAAACAGCAGCAGATGGTCGAGCTGCTTTTCTTTTGTCCCTTGGATTCCCATTTCTGGGCAAGCCTTGCTAGGTGAATGGGCCATGTTTGCCATGTTTTGCCAATGGCTTTGGAACATTGGATGCGAATTGTCATCAGTTTCCCTGATTCTCTAAGGTGCACAATTGCTTTCCGGCAAACTTACGAGCTTGGATTTAGATTCAAAAGGATCTTAATAAACGAAGGCAACTTAAAGAAAGGTAACTCAGTCTCCACAGAATCTTTACAAGAAAGCGCAAGGAAGTTATCAAAGGATATCAAAGGAAGTTTAGTTCGAAAGCTTCCGAGTTACCGACGAATGTCCATGATTAGTCTTGTACTCATGTCACACTCATGTCAACCACAGAGGTAGTAGCAGCAGTTGGCAGGTGGAAACAATAGATCCTAGATCACAGTAAAAGTCCAGGAGCGTGTAAGTTTGTGGGTGAAACAATCGAAGTGAGCGAATCGTTCTGTAGTGTTGTTGCCAAAGGTGGCTCCGGGTTGCCAAAGGAGGGTCTGTGTTTCCGCGGTTTCGGGCCTCGATATCCAAAAGCCGTCGCCCAAAAAAGTGCACGTGAGTAGCGAGAGCTCGATTGGCCCAAAAAATGCTTGTAAACTGAGGGGATCGTGCCACTTTTGGGAGATGAGGCCCGAAAAATGTGCATGAGACTGTAGCGAGAGCTCGCTTTCCCAAAGAACTGCAAAAAGCTGAAGTAATCAGAGTGTCCGCGCGTTGATCGATTTGCGACGCTCCAGCTATGCTTGGTTGCAACTGCTCCAGGTGACGAAGCGCATTAGCGCGGCTGCGCGCAGGAAGCCTTGGGCTGGCTCTTGCTGTATTTGTTTACTGACGTGTTCATTTATCAAGCGCTGTTGTCAACACAAATTTGGACACGGAGTGGATTCTGCTGCAATGCTTTCTGTGGTGATTCGACTTGTACCCATCCACTTTGTAGCAGTTCTCTTCATGTTGGTTTGTTTTGGGAGGGTTTGCAGCTGTGTAAGTGTTGCTGCAACTCTCCTGCTATGTGGGATTGATTGAATTGATTGAAACAGCTGCGGGAATGACAATTTTTTGGAATGTTGTGACTGTATAGTGCTATGAGAGACTGCAGCTGGAGGGTGTATACCGTATTTTTTGGTCACAGAAGCTCAAGAGGTAGCTCAGAATGCTCCGGGAAGAAGCAGCTGACAAAGGGAGGTTACCTTCTAACGGGTTAACTCTAAATTAAAACATATTAGAATTGATGTCATTCGTTTGCATATTTTGTGGGTGAGCCTGTGCCGCCTGTATTGTGGGGCTGCAAGCCGCCGGCAAAAATAAAAACAAAGCGCGTCCTGCGGTTGATAATGGGTCTTGAGATAGGCTGGAAAAAAAAATGTGCTAAATCCGGGTTGAACGACCCCGAATTAATTGAACAGAAACCATCAGAAACCTATGGATTTTGATAGATTTTGAGTTTTGGTCCTAAGTCGCACTCGTGAAATATACCCCCTGAGATAGGCTGTTTTTTTTTTCGTCCCAAATCTAGGGTCTAAGGTCTATTTTGTCCTAAGTCAGCCTCGTGTTTTGTACTCCTTAAGATAAACTAAATCCTACCTTAACCCCAGGATTTAGGCAAAAAAAAATCGTCCTAAATTGGGGAGACGCGTTTTGTGTACTAGACTTCGGCCCGAATCCCATTTAGCCCCTAACATTGAACATATCATCCATATCGGATATTTATTACAAATTCGTTTGAATTAATTTTTTCTTATATATAAATAGGATCTTAGACCAAAAATTTGTAATAATAATTTAATAAACACTTATAATTATTTAGCGACGTATTTTACGCGTCGTGATAGCTAGATAATTATATATTATATTTATATAAATATTTCCCAAATTTGGATTTATTAATATAAAATTATAAATTAAATTTCGAATCCTAAATTAAATTTAAATAATTTTGAATTAAATATAATTCTTATTAATTCTTTAATATTCCGATAATTAAAATATTACGATTATATTTGGATTTTAATAACAAAAATCGGCTAATTTAATATAAATTATGGATAATTTGTTTATTATAAATAAATTATATAATTTTTTTAAAAAAAAAATATATTTATAATTTAATAAAAATATATAATAAAAAAATAATTATAGGGAAAAAAAATCTAAAAAACATTAAATTTCCAAATATATTATATATAATAATTATAAATACCCTTTGATATATGGCAGTATGTTAAAACCTTATATCCCTGGTAAATATTAAAATAATTGGTAAATGGATATTTATCTTACTAAAAATGATATTAATAGGTATTGATTTATATCGATATATATATATATAAATATATTATTAATATATTATTAATTAAATTTAGTGGGTAGGTCTAGTTAATTTACTAGTTAATGTTTGTTTATGTTAATTTAATATCCTAAAATGCGACCACTATGATGACAAGCTTGGAGTGTCGAGGGGGTAAAAAGAGACAAAGATGAGGAACCAACAGCAAGAGGAGTAAAGCAGGCAGCCCGAACCCGCACTCCCCCCGGCCAGGAGTGCGGAGACGAGACGGAGACGAGAGGCCACACAAACAATAACCACTCATCCCGATCAAGGAGGAATATGCACAATGGTACTAAAGCCACTTAAGGTGAAACTAGTGCACTCAGAATGGCTGTAGGAGGCATCAGCATGCAGCGCCCGCATCGGCATCCAGCAGCGTCCGCAAACAACTGCACACTGACACAGCGTGAAGCACAGTAGCAAGGTGCGGAAGAATCCTTAGTAATCCTGAGTGGTCCTTAGTCGACAGATGTCTTACTTACAGGTGGCCATAAAGGCCGCCCCTGTGTCAGAGAGATTGGAGCCTTGATTGTGAACGAGGCGCTGTTTGGAGCAGGCCCCGTGGATCCCACGCTGGAGGTCAATTAAAAGTCTGACAGAGAGTTCATGCCATGTGGACCCCCTTGGGCGTTGCTCTTTGCGGTCGATGAGGACAGATAAGGTGCGCAGCAGGCGATCGGTTTCATCGGTTATTCCCCCAGTATTTTTCAAGATAAGGGGTTTAAACCCTAAGTTTTGTCGTTTACAGCGCGTTTTTATGTCGGAATATTTTCGTTTCAGGTCAAAATACCGGTCGGCAGCAGTAAGAGCACCAGCAGCAGAAGCCCGCAGGGTAGCACTTTGAAATGGGGAAGTGATAGCGCAATCCAACGCGAGCTTGGGGAAGCGATGCCAGGACGACTGGAGGACATCGGGCAGACTGACAATGAGCACATCCGCGGGACGGGTGAGAGGGGTGGCGGGGAGGAGGTTATCGGGTTCCAAGACGGGGCGGGTATTAGCTCGGGCAGCAAAACGATACACCATATTCCAATCCAAAAAGTGGTATGCATTTGCTGTTTATGTCCTTGGCTTATGTACCCCATGCAATGATGTCCCTGCGAATCCAGGTTTTGCTGGTAAAAAGGGCAAGCCAACCCATCGTCAAAAATTTTGACCCCTAACCGCATAGAAAGTATGTCGTGAAATGCAGCGTTGGAGAGGAATATATCTTAACTCCAGGACGGCGGTGTTTTCAGCCAAGCATCTGCCAGTGGCGCCGAGTACGCCGTCAAGCGAGCCCGACCACTGAGGTCATGTTGGTTCATTAACCCTGAATACAATCCCCTAAAATATCCCGATGGTCGATTTGGCTTTGGGGGTCGCGAAAACTTGGGGCCAGCACGGGGAGGCATGCCGCTAAGTGTTGGATGGCCGGTTCCTCACAAGCATGGGAAGTAGAAGACTATATCCCCGGAAGTAGTTCTTGGATGTGGGACGCGCATCTTCGGTGCGAAACAAGTAACCCCAAATCGGCCAGGGAAACCACCTCCAATCCTATTTCCGTTCGGGGAGCCAGTAAACCGATCCCCCCATATTTCGTAGGTAACTTGGTTTGGGTCCATTGATGGCTATTGAGGGGGACGCCGACCATGAATTCATACGCCAGCTTCTGCCTGTCGTGGAACCGTTGGAGAAGTGGAGCTATGTGGGCTCTAGGGGTGGCACGGCACCACCACTGCAACTTGGAGAAGGTGCCCCCTTGACTGAACAGGTAAAAAGCAACATGGACATGGGGCAATGATTCCAGGGTTGAATACAAGGCGTCGAAGTCGGATTTTTTTTATTTGTGGAAATTGTGCAAAAATTCCGGGCTATCTCCAATGGAAACCTTTAACATGGTGATGTCAGTCCCCGAAACCACGTTCACCCCAAGAGCCTGAAAGCGGGAAAAATCCCCCCGAAATTGGTCGCCGGCAAGAAGGTATAGGGTACATTTGACTGGGTCAACACGCAAACCATATTTTTGTGCCAGTTGTAATTCCTGCAGTTAAGGCCTTTTACAATTATAATTGAATTGTTACTTACAGTTATAAGTAACAGTTATAAGCTACTTATAACAGTTATTTTAACAGTTATAAGTCGTGATCTGACCAGTTATAAGTCTTATTTATAACTGGTATAATTGTTTTTGTAATTGTTATAATTGTTTTTTGTCTCATTTTGTAATTGTTATAATTATTCGGAAATGTGGAAATGCTAGGAAGAAACCATGTAAATAACCACTTTCGCGGTATCATTTGAGCTGTGGAAAGGAAACCTCAGCAACCAAATATGAATTATGACAAGTGCAATCATGAAGCTGGAGAATTTGATTCTATATGTTTTCCTGCAGTCTTCCTGCAACTAGCGCATCCACTCATATTATGTTGCAATCCATGATAACCACGGCTGTCGCGAACACAATCCATGACATGCACATATCACGAGCTGCAGCACAAGACCCTTCCTCTTAAGTCAGTTCCAGGCAAAGAGATTGTTTTGCC
>Ga0126342_10012529_pt1 | contig 15118 bp, 10 predicted proteins | sample Cyp1metagenome_FD_92528 | JGI IMG/M metagenome (GOLD analysis project Ga0126342, IMG submission 92528) | Coral microbial communities from Lord Howe Island, Old Settlement Bay, Australia - Cyphastrea 1 metagenome | ecosystem: Host-associated > Invertebrates > Cnidaria > Coral ...
ATCATCATCATCGTCATCATCATCATCGTCATCATCATCATCGTCGTCATCATCATCATCATCGTCATCATCGTCATCATCATCATTGTCATCATCATCATCGTCATCATCATCATCATCGTCATCATCATCATCGTCATCATCATCATCGTCATCATCATCGTCATCATCATCATCGTCATCATCATCATCGTCATCATCATCATCATCATCGTCATCATCATTGTCATCATCATCATCATCATCATCGTCACAATCATCACCGTCGTCATCATCATCATCGTCATCATCATCATTGTCATCATCATCATCATCATCGGCATCATCATCATCATCACCATCATCATCATCGTCATCATCATCGTCATCATCATCATCGTCATCGTCATCATCATCATCATCATCGTCATCATCATCATCATCGTCATCATCATCATTGTCATCATCATCATCATCGTCATCATCATCATCATCGCCATCATCATCATCGTCATCATCATCATCGTCATCATCATCATCATCACCATCATTTTCCCACAACCACCAGAGTTTCCCTAGACTTCCAGACACCACAAGCGAACACTCCAGACTCCAGGAACCCGCTATGGTGGTGAAGCCGCTTCGACCGAGCTGGCTCCGTCAATGTGGGGATATATTTTTGGATAACCTGAATGGGATATAATGAGACGATAGGGATGCTCCAGGAATGGTGATTTAATGTTGATTTAATGGGTTAACAATGGGTTAACAATGGTGAATAGTGGGGTGATAATGGGATACCCTCTGGTAATTTGTTACATAGCTATTGAAAATGACCATAAAAATAGTGGATTTACCCATTGATAGCATGGTGATTTTCCATAGTTATGGGACAGTTTACCAGAGGGTAAACCATCAATCCATGAAATTGGGGATTAGTGTTGATAATTGATACTGAATAGCACATCATAGTACTTAACAATGAATATGTATAATATTTTTATCATTAATAGGTGGTCAATCAGACAGTGAATGTGAGTAAAGCAATAGAATTCACCATCCCCAATCATTTGCCATAAATGGGTTGTGTAAGCCATCAGAATATCGGTGGTTTAGGACATTGCTTTACTATTAAAGGGGATAGAACACACCATAGCCAGATATACAGTGTGGATCTCAATCAAAGTAACTACATTATGTCGAAAACTATTGTAAACTGTGCAACCAATAGTCCAGCAATACGAACTGGAAAACCAGCCTTTCTGCCCCCCAAAAAGAATCAGAGACATCCGAAGGAACCACAACGACCACGACTTTTGGGGCAGTGAAAGCTGATCCTGGTTTCTCGACCCATACATTGCCTTACACGCCCAGTGGCGGACAGACCTGTACCATTGCAGAATTTGTTGCAGTTTGTTTGACAACATCTCTATTGCTATGACTCTATGACCTTTACATCTGGGCATGTGTCAGGTATAGTAAAGGTAAAGGTAAAGGCATCCCAAACCCACAGAATGAGGTCATTTTGAATTTTGAATACAGTATCATGTACAATTCCCCGCAGTCCTTTGAAAAGACATGCCCAGTTGCATGGAGAGGGAGATATGTGTTGCATGCTGTATCGTCTTACCTCCACATCTTGTATTCCCATTGTATGTGTTGCCCATCAACAGCCAGTAATTACAGGTTTTCCCAGCTGCAGGTTTAAGAAGATTCGCCTGTAGCAAGCTCAACTGCGACGGTTGTTGGTGATGAGATGGCGCTGGTTTCGACCATACAACATATATGCATGTATGATACTCGCCACTTATTTTTCAGGTTGAACATCCATTTGTCAGTTTCACCATAGTTCTGACCCCCAAAAAAATGTTCATTTCCATTGGGGACGATGTTCCTCAGTATTTCGACTTGTTCTACTTGACATGGCTGTACTCCTTTCGAATTGATTTTTGCGCCATGTAGCGCCGATGTTTTGCAGGTGATATCCTCAATCCTTCCTGTCAGTGTTGACCTTATATTTCTTTATATATTTGGATCAGTATGATTTTGAAAACCAACAGTTGTTTATAGTTGGCTTCCTGGTTGTTAGTTATTTCCACGACCCTATTCAGTGATTATATAATTTTATTTAAAATATTTAATTGTTGCTGTTTGTTGCATATCGCTGTGCATCCAAACCCATTCACCTGGGTTGTGTCTTAGATGCAACTTTCATGAAAAGGTCCATTCTGGGCAACGCCGAGCTCTTGCACAGCAACGGGCAGAAGCGGCAGGCCAGAACAGGCGTTTGATGAGCAGCACGAAAAAATGGGGCTTGATGAAATCAGCGAAGTCTGGGAGCTCCAGGATTTTCATCAGATTTCATCAGCAACACATAAGATTTCCAGGATTTTCATAACATCAACACCGTTGTCATTCCATGGAACGCCCCTAAAAAAATGGTGAGTCGCCCTTGACAAAAATGCCAGGTGCAGCTGTATTTCTCCACCAGTGGCAAAGAGCCGAAGGCCAGCGTGGAACCTGTGGAACATGGGGTTGTCCAGACAGGGGGAATTGATGTCAAACAATGGGAAGAAAGATTACAGTTATGGCCCTTTACCAGCTATAAGTACTGTATAATCCATTAATAGAATATATAATCTCATTTATAACCAGTTATAACTGATAAATGGACATAACTGTAGAAACATTGGGAACATGATCATTCAACTCGCATCCAAGAACTATATAATAGGTAGATGATATAATTCACAATTAATATAATTAATATACCAAGCCGGTCCCTCTACTCGTCTTCCTAATATTGGACAATATTGAAAGGGCTTTTTATTCAGTTTATATGTGGCAGCCAAATATGTAACCTACGATGATCGTAACAGACCATTTTACTGGGACGAACAATGATCCACAACATTTTTTCATTTTACCCCTGGATGAAATTTGTGGATTATAACTATTTATAACAAAAAAACTGGTGCGGAATCCATTTTTGTGATTTTACTGAATCAGGGTTTACTCACATTTTTGCATGTTAAGTTATTGCTGGCCAGTCAAATTATATCTTCATCTGGTTGGTGGTTTAGAACATTTTTGATTTTTACATATATTGGGAAGAATCATCCCAACTGGCTAATATTTTTCAGAGGGGTAGGTCAACCACCAACCAGATATTTTTGGATAACCATTAATAACCATTAACCATCAAAAACCATTAATAACCATTAACCATCAATAACCATCAATAACCATTAACCATCAATAACCATCAATAACCATTATATTCCCATAGTATCTGGTCCATCGTCTAATCCTTTTGGCGCCGTTTCTTCTGAACGCCCAGCAGGTCACAGAACCAGTGGCACTCAGCGAAAAGGAGCAGAAACGGCAGCGGACGGCGGTGGATGCCCCAGTTAGCCGCTGGTTGCTTGGGTTCACTACAGTTTTGGCCCTTTAGCAGGTATAAAGGATATAGAATATATAATCCCATTTATAGAATATAACCTGTAATGGGATTATATATTCTATATATATTCTATAAATGGGAGTAGAATAGTAGGCCCTTCACTTATAACCCCATTTATAGAATATATAATCCCATTTATAACCAGTTATAACTGATAAATGGCCATAACTGTAGGTGAAATCGATGCTTTATGGTACCATCTGGTTATGACTACCACAGCTGGCTGGAAAATCCCTCATAAATGGAGATTTAGTTCGCTGGGAAAATCATCTATCTATTAGGGCCATTTTCCATAGCTATGTTAAATAACCAGAGGGTAGATGATCAATACACCGGCAATGGGATTTACCAACTTAAAGCTGTAGGGATAGTATGATTAGTATGTGCCCTGGTCGAAACATGATTGATTTCCCCATAAAAGGGCTTGGTCACTGGTCACTCCCCTTTTTTGGGCAGGATTTCTCATGATCGGCATCGCCTCATTGCGCAGCCATGGACCACTTTTAAACCACTTTGGACGCAGCTTTGATTGCTGATTCTTCGTGTTCAGCGGGTGATGTGCTACCCTCTGGTAAATTAACATAACTATTGAAAATGACCCATAGAAATAGTGGATTTACCCATTGAAAATTGTTATTTTCCATAGTTTTTTGTATGTTTACCAGAGGCTACTTTTTGTTTCTGTTTCTCTACTGCAGCATTTCACTGACGTTCCCAACGTCACAGGATAGCAATGGATAGCGTTTGGAAAATCCATCCGGATCCATTGAGTTCAACTACACTTTTTTTTTTGTCTCCGGCGTATTACCGGTTTCCTATCACGTTTCTTCAATATGACGGTATAGTATATAGATGTATATAGTATATAGCATCCGGCTTTCTATATATAGTATATATATATAGTATGGAGTAACTACAGAAACTCACAGGGGTCAGTATCACGTGTTGTTTGCACATCGATGCCATCGTGCTGCAAGAGCTCACATCCATATGGCTTTGTCGCTTTCAAAGGACGCGTTCCACCACGAGAGTTGAGGGTTTTAATGAGAAAAATATACATTTCCACGGAACTTAACGGCGTGTGTTGTTCAAAGCTGGAACTTGCCATCTTTTCAGGTCCCAAAGGCGGAACGCAAAGCTGAAGACAGGACTGGGTACCCCGAAGGTTTGGATTTTTTTGATGAACCAATGGATGGGATGGGGATGTTAGATGGTTAGAAGTAGGCTATTTTTTGTGGGTTCCCATGGGTTCCCCCAAAAAATTGGGGTGAACACCTGCAAAAGGACAAATCAGAACTGATTCATGAACATATTCTTTCATGACTGATGTTCACATGAGATATTAGGGATTGTCCATTACAATGTTTGATTACCAGAGGGTAGCTGTGTTGCATACGTGCTTACTGAAAACTACTTCCCACTTGCCAAGCACGTTTCAACTTTAGGGGTCTTAAGAAACAATTCCGCATTCAACCATGGCATTGGACAATTCATCAAAACCACCACCATCATTTTCACCGGTAAATTCATTAAGAAGTTCTATGAGTATGAACATTATTTGAAACTTATTGCGGCATGGCATTGCATATTTATTATTTATAGAACTTTATATCATTAGCCTTCCATAACATGTATGGAACTTGAAGAAACTGATCATATTACTCATAAGTATACTATCCACATTACACACATGTATATATTCATGTGTATATGTATCTAGTAGAATGCATACATATATGATCTGTACATCAAGTCCTTTGATACTTCTCCCTTCCCAAGTGACTTGATCACCAATGATTCCAAGGATTTTGACCTTCCCCAGCGAAATCTCCTTGAACGTTAGCCCCTTTGGCGCCATAGGTGTTGTGTTTCAGGGGAATCCATGGGGATTTTTTTCACATAGATCTGCAAACAGGTAAGCCATGGATTCATCATGATTGAGAGTCCCAAACATGAACCCATGGATCATGTTTTTTTTTCACATAGCGAACTGGAAAATCATCATGTTCAATCAATATATATATAGTCAAATCATCATGAATCATCGAACTAAATGGGCAATGTTTATCCATTTTCATAGCAATGTCATCAATGTTAAAGAACCAGAGGGTAACCATTAAAATCATTGAAACATGAGGATGCTAATGGGATACCAATGGGGATATATGATATAATGGGATATAGCCAATCTATGGGATATACTACCCTCGAGTAAATTAACATGACGACCCTGCCCTTTTGGGGGTTGGAAGATTGATTTTTTGGGGGTTGGAAGATTGGTTTCCACTAAAACTGGGTTAGTTTCAGGCTCTATGTTAATCTACCAGAGGGTAAATCCCTAATCCCAATCTAAACATTTCCAAAGTCTGCTTGACAAGGTGTTTAACTTTCCTCTCCTGAATCCAGTAAATTAACATCACCCTTTGTTTTGTTTCTTCCCTTAAACCAGTCTATGGATTGCCCCATAAACCGACTGAGGCAACGACCTCACTGAGAAACTCACTGTGGAGGTCTCTCTAATCTCCCAGGAGCAAGACAGTGACATGGAGAACGAAGAAAATTAGGGTTTAACTAAAACAAATACAGCAACCCTAAAAAAGATAGAACAGTTAAATCCCACCAAGATAGTGATAATTTATTTAATTATTCTGCATTTTTCAGGGTTACTATACTATCTATACCGGGTGATGTGATGTTTCTTGTATATTATTGCGGCAAAAACAAATATTTAAGAACCACTAATTGAATACAACAAGAATAGGTTATGTGATTTATGGTGTATGGGAAACAACATGGTACTTTTAAGAACAGAGATCGATTCTTGGATCTAAGCAACACAAGCGGGTCTTCACCGCACCAAACACGGGACGTTGAGCTCACTAACAGAAATTCCGTTAAAGCACTGGATGCAGCTGCTGGCTCAGACAGATCCAGAAGAATGATATGTTTTGATCATGATGATCCCTACGAGCAAATGAGTATCGTGACCTCACTGTTCTCCCGCGCCCTGGAATCATGGTGGATAGGCGATCGGGGAATTTTCCCAATATCGCCTTGTTTCAAGAGAGCCATCAGACTGGGGTGGAAGACCAGAAATCATCAAACCTTTGGTGGTGATTTTCTCACTCCATTGGATCATAGATATAAAAAGGCGCGAAATCATTTGGAAGCGCAAGAAACTCTATTTTTTATTAACAGAAAGTAATTCCCAAAAAGATGCAGAAAAGTATGTTGCCATCAATGATTCCAGTGGGATTTTACGTTTCTATTTTTTGATGGGTTGCTATACCTTGGAACTTTCATCTTCTCACAGCCATGGCGAATAAGCTGCGCAGCTGGCAGGCGTGAAACTGAAACATCAGCACTTTAGGGCACCGGCAACCACTAAAAATAGCCTTGATGCGGAAAACCCAATAATTAGTAAACATCACCCAAGATCACATTTTTTATGGGATTGAAACCATCTCCAAGTGGTAGCTTGTTGGCGGTTGCCAACATTATTAGGCATAAGCTCGTCCATAAGATCAAAGATGGCGCATCCTAAATCCCTGAAATATGTGCCATCAACTTTGATACTGTGGATGTGTTTACATGGGATTCTTATTGGGAACAATTTATTCAACACTGTAAATAATGGCCACTTCCGGAACCGATTGATTGGAGGTACATACCATGTGTTTTAGGCCTATTTAAATTAGGCCTATGTCACGGATGATCCCCACAAAACTATGGCCATTTCTATAGCCAACAGTTAAATGGGATCTCCAGAAGTTTTATCGCCCCAAAATTGCCAGGTCCTTCCATGTTAGGATCCTGAGTTTTTTCCATTGAAATCCATAGGATACCCTCTGGTAAACTGTCCCATAACTATGGAAAGATCCACCATGCTATTAATGGGAAAACTCACTATTTCTATGGCCATTTTCAATAGCAAATTGTTAGTTTACTAAAGGGTATCGATTTTGGCAGGTCCTCTTGACCTGCGGCCTGGCTTCCCTTGGCTTCTGTACCTTGCAGACCTTGCAGATCTTGCAGCCGCACCTTGGAGCCAGCCAGAGGGAGGGAAAGTGGTGATGATCCATGGCCATGGATAAAACAATGGTAAAACAATGGTAAAACAATGGTAAAACAATGGTAAAACAATGGTAAAACCTGGTAAAACCAGGATAAATTTGAGAAAAACAGGAGAAAAAAAAGAAAAAACACGAAAAGTTAAGATGAGTCAAGGGCACCTAATATAGCCTAAGATTCTACAGACAAACTCATGTGCAGTTTGAAGTTGTGTTACACCTACAGCCCTCGGCCGTTTTGCGTGGATGACCATGGCTAAGTACTATGTATAAATAGCATTGAACAACAATTGTCTTGTGTCATGTGCGGAGCCTAAGGAAAGAATCATGAATAAAAAGACTTGACATGACACTACATAATAAACCCAGGTTGTGAGATGTGTCGTGGGTGCCTCTGAGTGCCTCTCGTTCGCCCATCAAGCTGGATAATGCCAAGTACTCTCTGCTGGAGAAGGTCGACCCCCCAAATAAAGAGAAAAAAACACACAAAATTGGATTCATGAGATTTGGAATGGGATTCATAAGATTGTCATGTAATTAATGCATGAAGCAAAGCAGAAATGATCAGCAATATGAGGCCAGGTGGGCTGAGGGTGTTGATTAATTGGGTGGATACATGCAAATTATTTTGGGACAAGAAGCCACTTAAAGGTGTACCCTTGGTGACCTTCTCAAAATGCACTTTGTTTATAAAGAAAGTAATAAGGAAAATGCATGTTCAAACCTTCATTTTTTTGTTTTTTTTTGGTGGATTTGGGGGATTCAGTGAAATGATTGTGCTGAACAAGTATATATATATATAGACTAGATATATGTGTGTATATGTTTGTAAATAAACGTAAGCTTCACATGTATATATATATATATATATAATATGTTTACAATTGTTTACATATACATATAATTATAGATTGGACACTGTATTCATCAGCTAGCATCAGAAATCATCACATCAGAGCCAATTCCATTCTCAAGCATCATAGGCATCAAAAAAAATCAGAATTGTGAGCAGGGTGTTGATTAATTGGGTGGAGACACTTGTGCTTATTAATAGGAGGGGTCCAACCCGTTTTCAAATTGCCGGAACTTTCTGGCCCTGTGGGTGTTGATTTATAGGGGGTGATTTATTAATACTAACTTGACATTATATACCATCTTGTTACTTAACATAGCCATGGAAAATCACCATTTATAATAGGTAAACCATGTATTTCTATGGGCCATCTATACCATGGCTATGTTAGTCGTAACCAGATGGTAATATCGATCATTCATATCATTGATATAATTTAATGATTATTAATATAATCTGTTATGATATCATATGAATGATTATATTATCTGTTATAAATATCCACCCTGGTGAATGATATATAATCTGTTATGATTTTCCCATATAAAACCATATAAAACCCCCATTTCTAGTGGATAAACCTCCATTATCCTATGATTTTCCTATGGTTTTCCCATGGTGATGATGAGCTCCGATCTGTCAGGCGCCCAGGCTCCACCATCTGCCGCGAAGCCATGGCACAGCGAAGCCAATCCCTGGCAGCGACCGCCGAGGCATCAAATCAATAGGGGGTGAAGCATCAAAAACGATGGTTTAATGTTGTTTAATGTGGATTCATATGGTATATGATGTATATATATATATACATATATATATATATGTATACATATTTATATATATAATAGGGTTTAATCATCCAGAAAGGGGTGTTCCAAGTTCCAAGGGCAAAACTCCGGAGAAAGATGTGTTTGGCAACTGATCAGAGCTATTCTGGAGCTGATGTGCATCAAAGATCACTCAATCGTTCAATACTGCAAGCTCATGGTAATTTCCAGGATCTTGGCTTCATTGTCCAGCCATCCCGAAAGATATCGTCCTTTTATGGTTCATGTTCAGGCTGTCCTCTGTGTTTTTCCTCAACCTCTTAGAACTGGGGAATGGGGAAACACCCTGCACTCTCGGCAGGTGCGTTTGCTAAGACCAGAGGAGAGCCGAGTGCCATTTTACCGGGAAGAGCCCGCAATTTGTGCGAACAGAACACGATTGCCCATTGCGATGGTTAAAGCGATTCATATGGTCATGGTTCCTGCACGGGGCATATTTGTACCATACCATACCAAGTGAAGATGAATATGTATGTTTAATTATGTACATATATATATACATATTTAATATACACTCTATATATATATATATATATTTACAATATATATATATACAATATATATATATATATGTATATTTATTTACAATATATATATAAATAATTGTTTAAATGTGTATATATATATGTATCACATGTATACAGATACATGTATACAAATCATGAACATGTTTCGGTTTGTTCCATAGCCACCCGATTATAGGCCCTTTCAGAAGGGAAGCTTAAAATGTATTAAACTGTGAATATGTATTATATACTCTCCAGTGATTTAACACCCATTTAGTTCGGGCAGATTCCAGCCAGCTGGCTGTCGACGGTCGTCCAGGAGATGGAGAACCTCTACACGTTTCGCCAAAGCCAAGGTAAAGGGCTCCATCTGAACCCCGCTGCGAAGATGTCTTTGAATTGATTGAAAGAAAAGACGGTTTACCAAGAGGAGGGGCAAACAATCTCAATGAATTTTACCCTCTGGTGAACTAACATGGCTATTGAAAATGGCTATTTATAGTGGATTTACCCATTAAAAATGATGATTTTCCATAGTTATGTTAGTTTACCAGAGGGTATATACTTTTTTATATGTGTTTCTCCTTTAGATATTGATATTTCCCTCATGTTTTGTTGGGGTCGGATGTGTCATTTCGACTTTCCTAGTGGCTGAGTAGTCAAGTCCAGGTCGCGCGTCTCTTCATCAACAATGGTGCAGTTTCATGTTGCCATCACACTACCCATGATTCTCCTTTGAGCATGTTTGTCTCTAACAATTTCTGTTTACTTCTATGCAAATTTATAGTCAGTAACGATTTGATGGCCATTGGCCATCTGTGTTCAAGAGCTAGAACATATTGGAGGACATGCATTGATGACCATAGTTGGGACTTCGAAAACTTGTGATGGCATTTGGAAGTGCAACTGGTGCGTCATTGGGACAATGCTCATTTAGTAGGTGGCTAAATCGGTTATATAGGTTTTTAAGATCATTCTATATCATTCTAGCACTCCACCTACTGTAATGTTTCTTGGCATGTAAACACAATGCATCAAGGAAATCAGTTGGCTGAATAATCATCATAAAACAACAATCACATGATCAATTCAAGTTGCTTAAACATGTTTTTTCATCACCATGATTCTCGATACCAACATACATCCCAAGGTGAGCTGGATGAGTGGGTAGTGCCACTTCAGCGGCTGCCACATGACGGGGAGGAGTTTCATCGGATGGCCGCGCGCTGGGGATGATCGGAGGAACCCCGATTTGGATGGCCATTGGCCATTTCTCACTTGGTCATGACACGGATATTGAAGCTCTGGGCTGGACGACCCACATTTTTTTTTAGCAGGTGTGAAAACATATCAAGGAGATCAAGGCCGAAAAAAACTTATTGCTAGCAATTGTCGGTGGCTACCTCCGTAGAGAAACAAAAGCAAGAGCATCAGGAACTCCAACAACTCAAAGTAAACTACGGTCAAGGCTAAAATAGGCCAAGATAGGCTAACTTAGGTCAAAGTAATTCTCAACAACTCAATCAACATCGCATAATAGACAAATAACTCACGATGATTCGAGTGTTTCATTGTTTCCAGTGCAAAGTCTACGGATTTCAGTTGCGACACTTTTTTTTGGTCGATGGCCTCGAAGGGTCGAGAGTTTTATGGCCCAAAAAGAAAAACAGATCCTTGTTACTAAAAAGGAAAGACCATAGGGAAAACATGGGACAACCATGGCAAAAGTTCATAATTTACCATTGTTTATTTATAGACTTTTCTAGACTTTTCTTGCAATGGGTGATCCCCAAATGACCATGGGTTTCATGGGTTTCAATACTAAGATGATCTAATTGCGGATGATTTGGGATGCCCCAAGCTGTACCCGGTCGAAAAACCCATCCTACAGTGAAAACGCACTTGGATTCTTGAGGTTTGGGCAGGGCTATGCCTCCTATGTGGCGGCTCTCAAGGGGCAGGAGCTGAACCAGCCGAACCACTTGGGCTATAAATCTAGGGGGAGCGAGGCCAGAGCCAGGATGATTTTTCAGTCCAGGAGCTGGTCGGCTGCGCACAACTGGGTCGTTTGGCGGTGGGCGGCTACTTTGTGCTGCGCTGCGACTTTGTGACTTGACACACTTGGCTCAGCCATGTTTTGAACGGGAAAATCTGGAATTTGATAATAGATTTGCCAGCCATAAATCCACAATTCATAGGGGATTTCCATGGATTTACCATGAACTAACTAACCATTCATTTGATTACCAGATGTTCATTTTGTATAACAATCAACTTCATGGTTCTGGTTCTGGGCATGTTTTCCTGCAACGGAACCCTGGCCAACATCATGATAGAGGTGAAGAGTGGGGAATTATCCGGAAAATTGCTTTCAGATGTTCTTTTGACTTAGCCTAAAACAGTCAACAACTTCATTCAGTAATTGATTGATGTTAGACGCTGGGGTAAGAAAACCACAGCTGATTGCTGGGGTGGGGATTGGCTCCCCCCTTGTCGACCAAAGCCGCATTTGAGACCTTGCGTCCGAAGTAACCTCATGGAAACTTGTTGGAGCATCAACCAAATTTGTTTGTTTGAGCTTTTGTATCTAAAGCCCCACATGTTCAGAAGGATTTGGTGACTGGTGAGGGCTTCTGCGACTTTGCATGGTGTTGGAAGTGTCCCATTTGATCTTTGATAATTTGTAGTTTGTTTAATTTTTATTGTTTAATCATTTTGCTTTAGCTTTGCTTTCGGTCATCGAACAAGGACGTATAAGCATTGGATAGGAAAGTAGATCCTTGCCGTCATTCCCACTCCATATATGTTCCACACCGGAAACGTCCGGAAACCACACCGTGTAACCACACCTTTTCCTTGGCCTCAGGTGATCAACCTAGTTTTGGCGACTTGACTCGACGTCGTATTGACCCGTCGTCCCCGCTTTACATGACCCATACGCAGGTGGTGGCGCGGCTGTACCGAAGAAACATATTGAAACTGATGTCTCTACCTATGTATGTATATATATATACATTTAATTAATTAATATGTATATAGATTTATATACTGTAATTAGATGTTGCCAACGTCACAAGAAATGGAATGAAATGGATATACCATGATGTGCCATACTTGGGCCAAGAGAAACACATACTTTTTAAAGTGACAACTCTGTGCCAGGTCGCCCCTTCGTTGCGCCGAAAGGGCATAGGAAGAGAACTGGTGACAGAATTATTGCATCGCTTGCCGGGTGCCTTTTCTGAAAGGGTCAGATGATGGTAGTGGAATGTAGTGGGTAGGATCGGTTGGTAGCATGTTTTGTTCCACATATATATTATACCCAAAAACCATCGAACTAACCTAGTTATATAAGATACAGTTGGTATCAGTATTTGGATAAATTCATATGTATATATATATATATATATATATTTGGATATTTGGTAGTTTCATGATCGTCTCATGTTTTTATTTCTTCTCCATCCTACATAGTTGTTACTTTTGACGATCCCAATCGGCTGACGCACATGAAGGGCATCCCAATATCCCAGATGGGTCGATGGTGTACGATGTTTTGTACGCAGCCTTTGGTGGTTCAAACATGTTCAAACCATCTATTCTGGTTGGTGGTTTGGAACAGGAATTTTATGACTTCCACATACAATGGGAATATCATCATCCCAACTGACGAACTCATATTTTTCAGAGGGGTTGGTCAACCAACCATATTTGATTTTAATGACACCTCCAAGATAATCCATGGGATGGCCTTAAGCTGCCAACCTGATATGAATTTCATATCCTTGAGTGTTTTCTAATGCCAATCTCAGTTTGCAGTCCAACTTTTTCTCAGAACAAGCTGGGCAGCCTGGGACCCTGGGGGCAGCCTGGGATGACAAGGCGAAGAAAGCAGCGATCCATTCAGGGCTTGGGCCACTTGGATCCACTGGGTATTCATCAACTATTTCGACTGGGCCATGTTCAATAGTTATGTAACAGTCATTACCAGAGGGTACAGAAATAGAAAAAACGCCTTTGTATCAGATGAAGGTTTTAGGCGGGAAAAACATGACCTATCGATGCATGTTTTTGTTGAGGAAAGCAGTTGGCGTCTTGTCTTAGCAGTTGACTCATTGATAACTGCAAGTCTATACGGTCTATACGCTTTGCACTTGCCCAAGGACATCTAAGGACATCTAAGGCCCATGATGTTTCCCACGTTTGCGGAGAATTACCTCCATGGGTTGTCAATACCCTTTCTGAGGCTAGGTGGTCAGAAAAAGAGTAACACAGTCAGTAACACATCCGTTTGTCTCAAAATGTGGTATACCGGTATACCCCACAGTTTTTAAAACATTTTAATAAGGGCAATCATGATTAACCAATGGATCTAGTTTATTTTTCCATGGTTTTACCCCTTAATTTTCACACCAACCTAGGCCGTGGTCGATGCCCATAACCAAGCCGCCTTGGAGTTCTTCGCATCCATGGGCTCCGCCCAGCGAGTTGGTCACGTGCCGGGGGGTTGCGGGTTGAAGGGGGAAGTGATGGGATAATCCCAGGGTGATGGGGAAAACTACCACAGACTACATATTAATATACTAATAATAGATACTGTAATATTCTGGGGATGTACAGGGATCATATCTGGTTGGTGGTGACAGGAACCACGCAATTTGATGACTTTCCATATATTGGGAATGTCATCATCCCAACTGTTACTCACTCCATCATTTTTTCAGAGGGGTTGTGGTCAACCACCAACCAGATACATATTTTCTAATATGATGTTATGGGATTTGATTGAAAATAGGGGTAGAGAGGCTTGCCCCAAATCCAAATCATCCAGTCATCATGGATGATGACGACTGGTATTGAAACAACCATGGTGACGACTGGGGATCCAACAGTTCAGGATACCCCCACACACATATATATATATATATATGCATATAGGATTATATAGGTTTGTTTGAAAATAGGGGACCCCCCAAAATCTGGCACATATAAGTCTGTTTGAAAATAGGGTTTAGGGCTCCGTACGATGGACAGTTCGAGGCTATTTGGCAGTTAGCAGCTACCAGTATTTACATAAGAGTCGATGATAAGTAGGAGCGCTGGAGGCGCTGGAGGCGCTGGAGGCGCTGAAGGCGCTGAAGGCGCTGAAGGCGCTGAGGGCGCTGAGGGCGCTGAGGGCGCTGAAGGCGCTGAGGGCGCTGGAGGCGCTGAAGGCGCTGAGGGCGCTGAAGGCGCTGAAGACGCTGAGGGCGCTGAGGGCGCTGAAGGCGCTGAGGGCGTTGAGGGCGTTGAGGGCGCTGAGGGCGCTGAGGGCGCTGAAGGCGCTGAGGGCGCTGAGGGCGCTGGAGGCGCTGAGGGCGCTGAAGGCGCTGAAGGCGCTGAAGGCGCTGAAGGCGCTGAGGGCGCTGAGGGCGCTGAGGGCG
>Ga0126342_10012530_pt1:0-2500 | contig 15116 bp, 12 predicted proteins | sample Cyp1metagenome_FD_92528 | JGI IMG/M metagenome (GOLD analysis project Ga0126342, IMG submission 92528) | Coral microbial communities from Lord Howe Island, Old Settlement Bay, Australia - Cyphastrea 1 metagenome | ecosystem: Host-associated > Invertebrates > Cnidaria > Coral ...
ATCATCATCATGATCATCATCATGATCATCATCATGATCATCATCATGATCATCATCATGATCATCATCATGATCATCATCATGATCATCATCATCATCATCATCATGATCATAATCTTATTCTATAATAATGATATATACATACATACATACATATATAATTGGTGATATATTATAGACATCTTATACTTATTGTACTATATGAATATGAATATATATATATATATATGTATGCTATGTATTGTCCTTAGTGTTTTCACATGTGCTACCACTATACCCTGGCTGCTCTTGTAATCTCGAAACCCGTTCGTGAAACGAGGATGGCAATCCAAAGACAGACTGGGCAGCTGCAGCTACGAGGGCTGGGAACAGAGTGCTTGCTGAAAACCAGGCGCGCCAATGGGATGCGGTTAAAGGGGCCGTAGCTGCTACAGGCGGCTAGCCGGGAAGTCTGGGGTATTCTGGTGTCAAACATCCAGCTGATGTGATAGGACCTGATAGGATTCTGGAGTATTTTGGGATGATGAAATAATCCTTAGCCTTGTGGTTTTCTGAAAAAAGCGAAGCTCGACCGACGATTTTGACGCCCAACAGTCGTGCATTGGTCAACCGCTGCTTTTTCTGAACATCATGGAATCGAGGAACTGGTATCGGAGTTTTGGCCGAGAGAGATCTGTCTTTTTCAGTCACTATTAATAATGTGTCCGCATACCACCCAGGACATGCTGATCGCCTGATGCTCAGTTGCGGTTTCGCCGTTCAAGGTGACGCTTTGGATGCTGATTGTACCCATAAGCGCATTGACATCATGGTCAATACTGGTGTCGTTGATAATCCGAACTCCAAAGGTAGGTAAGGGGTGCTTCCAGGGATTAGATCCATGGTGGGATGAACATCTTCTGGCTGCGATTTTTTGACCGTAGATCAATGCAATATCAATGCAGTCAGGTGGTGATGGCTTTGTGCTTTGGAATGGAGTTGCGTCCCATGCGTTTGGGCCTCGGGGAAGGGATCAGGGCTCTTCATCAATCTGGGGTCGTGGATCTTTTCATTGGAACCGACACATTGACAGTTCGCTGGTTTCTCAAAAAAGTGGGGATCCCCAAAAGCCACCCAAGACGGATGGGGTCGGCATGGTCGATCATAGTCGGGCTGTTTAGTGGCCATCACTGTGTTTTAAACTTCCCTGGCTCTTGCCTTTGGTCTGGGAGCAACTGCAGGATCTCAGCCAATTTCTCTGGACCTGCCGAATCGGGTGGTTTACCAGACGCACAACTACATTGAAGCTGGGACTGCAAGATGCTGGTGCTGTGCTCCATGTCCACATGATGTCCACATTCAGTAGCTCCTGGTGCTGTTTCAGGAGTATCAGTTCTGGAACTTGATCACTCGGGATTTGGGCATCAGCTTCAGCACGCTCAGAATCGCGACGCTGATTTCCGGCCATGGGCTCAGAACGTCATAAGTTTGCTGCAATGCTGAATTAATTGGATCCCTGGTGAATATTAGTTTACAGATCTGCTGGTGGCTGCTTTTCCTTCCCAAAGGAACTCAATTAACGTGAGTTAAACTTGCACTTTAACATTGCAGGGTTTGCAGTATGTGTCAGACCTGGAGGTGTCTTCTTCGCTGCCATCCTCTCCTTCCTCTCGAGAAGTTGGAGGAGGCCTCGTTGACACTGGAAAGTTCTTAAACATTCAGCATCCCCAAAGTTTCAACATGCACCCCAGACATTGATTCCATGTGATTCTCAAACATCATGGAAATGATGGAAATGAGATAAGTGGGACCCTAGTTCTTGTTCAGGAGTCAGGTGAAAATTGTTTGTTTGTTTGTCAGATATTTGGGAGCCTAATCCTCCAAAATCTGCCACGATCCAAGGACTGGAAGGGCTTATCCTCCACGGCAGCTCCTTCTCGTCTCCTTGGGTTCGGCTTCCCGGGGAACTCCAGCTGGTCAGCCATTGGATTTGAATCTGATCCAGTTTGATCATTTTGATCAGGGTTTTTCGGTGAAACCATGGTTAAACCATCATTGGAAATCATGAAACCATGGTTTCATCATGGTTTCATCATTCTTTCATTTCTTTCCAAGATGTTTTTAAATTATCACCACCTCACTTGGACGTCACTGTGGTTAGGAAGGGTATAATGGTAACTATATCCATTTGTTTCATCATTTTCTGCCATATTTTCAGATGTCAAAACGTTGGTTTCTTCACAGTTCAACATACAGTTGTGTTGGGAGGTGCCTGGCTCACCGTCTTCAGCTGTCTCTTTTTGGGAGTGGCCTTTGCCGCCTACAAGGCTAGGTAAAATGGCGGTGTACGAGCCATAGTCGGGGGTTATGAATATGAATATGTTTAAACAACAACAATAGGGGAAATAATGTGGTATGAATAGGGAAATTTACCAACAAATTTGGTGTTCTAATACCTTCTTTGCCATGAAAGATGTGGGTATGACAGGCAAAAGTCTTACTAAATCCTCAAATATACATG
>Ga0126342_10012530_pt1:5000-15116 | contig 15116 bp, 12 predicted proteins | sample Cyp1metagenome_FD_92528 | JGI IMG/M metagenome (GOLD analysis project Ga0126342, IMG submission 92528) | Coral microbial communities from Lord Howe Island, Old Settlement Bay, Australia - Cyphastrea 1 metagenome | ecosystem: Host-associated > Invertebrates > Cnidaria > Coral ...
ATGGTGATGCGCACCGAAGCCAAGGCTGCTATCGTGGTCGATGCTAAGCGGAAATGAGGGTTTGATGGGATTGGGATGGACTGGGATGGTTTGAAGTACCACAGGCCTGGCACAGGATGAATTTTCGTCCGAAGTTTCCTGCAGCTTAGGACACTTACTGGTTCTACGAAAGGCTGACGCTGTTTTGAAGCAGCAGTTATGGCAGACAGAATTGGAAGACAAATGCAACAAGTGCTTCCAGGTGGTTCTCACTTTCCAAGCTGAACTTCGCGCAGGTGGCTTGACAAACAGTGGGGCTTTGCTCTGGAAGAAGGACAACCATTTACTGCGCCAGTCTGGATGGGCGAATTTGGCTACTTGACCCTTGGCAGGGCAGCAAGTGATGGCAGCGAAGTTGAGTCGTTGAGGGTCGCAATTCCTCATCCTCAACGACCCCCGTTTGTGAACAGCATCAACTTCGAATTGCTCCCATGGAGCATGTTTGAAGGATCAGTCCCAGTACACCTTTGCAATCCTTTGCAACTTTACTGCTAGCTGATAGCTGGACAGTTTTTTTTTTTTAAATCAGGATTGGATCAATATTTTGCAGCGAAATCTGAGGAACCATGGGCCATTCTGGCTGATGTTCATGCGTTGCCAGCTGAGACTCACCTCATGTGTCATGGGAACAAAGCGCCGGTCATGAACCTATGGGACCTATGGCATAGCAGTTGAGGCTACCTATCCTCAAGAGATGTGGACTTCGCGTACTGGGTCACTTCCTCAAATGGGTCAGAATTTTGGACCCAATGTGTGCGACAGGTTCTGTTGAACGATGTAATGCCTGACTTAATCTGACTTAAGAATCTTAAGTCTTCAGAGTGATCACCTTGTTTTGGTCTGAGATTTTTGATCCCAACATACCCGAACACTACCCGAACAAAGAACTTGTATAATCTTGTATACATGGCTCGGGACCGGAAAGCTTCACATGGCAAGTGGAGCCAGGGATGCTGTGACATGCGAGGCCATCAATGGCATCAAATACTCAGAAGGCTTTAATGGCGCAGATGGTGCCAAACTGAGCCCTAAAAAAGCTGTGCCAAACTGACAGCTAGGATCAGCTGGGTGGATCTAGATAGGTGTCCAAAGTGCCCAAATCCTTGTGGAGCATTGATAGTTCTGGTGATGTTCGGCAAATTCCGGGAGCACTGCAGCAGAGAATTCGCCAATGACACGATCTGGCTCCAGCCGAAGAGCTTGTGTCGCTTCGGGGCGACATGTTGCGCGCTGCCTGGTGCCTTGTTTGAATCGGATGCAGTGCCGGCTGCCGTTGAGATGTGGCCATAATATGCCATGAAGTGCTGAGGTATTGGTTAACAACTGTGGCAGTGATCAATGCTGCAGATGCGCTATCAGCTGCTTGGTAGGAAAGATTCATAGGCTTTGCGAAACGGCTTGAGCATCTTGAACCAGCTGCGTATAGCATCGTATAGCTGTGAGACCCAATGGCCCACATGTTCTGCTCCGCATCGCCAAGGATATAAATGAGGTGAAGGCGCTAGATGCAGATGGAGAATGCTCAGCCAGAATCTGAGTTCCACATTGTTTCTGTGTGATATGTTGTGATATTCCGCAAAGCACCAGAGTACCAGAACAAATTCCTTAAAGCACCATGTTGACTAGACTATATAGCGTGTGAGAGAAGTTGTGTTGGGTCTTCATACTTGGCACACTTTTTTTTTAAATTTCTGCCAGTGGTTTCCCTACAGATGTTCACTCCATTTAAATCTGCCTGGTGCATCGATTGAGGATGCAGCTAGTGCGTGTAGCCTCAATCTGCTGCTTGGCATAGCGGTTGTGTTGGTGTGTTTGTCTCCCTGATGGACAAGCCTGGGCCATTGGTCACAGCCCCTTCCTGCTACGGAAAAAGCATTCATCCATATATATATATAAATAATATATATATAATATATATATAGTATTCACATATTATCCATATTCATCCCTTTGAGATGGGATTGCGAGCCTTGCATAAGGAGATCATTTCGATTGAACCGAAAAAGCCTAAAGCCTGCGACCACGGAGCAACCAAGGATTCAAGTTGAAGGTGAAACCGACAAGAGGACCTGGGAAGCAGGGTGATAGCAGTTCGCCAACATAACAAATCAAACAACCGAGCACAGAGTGATACCAAACAACCGTTACGCTTTACGTCGGTGACTGCTCTGATGGCTGCCAATTTTTTTCACCCTGCCATGGTTTCCGGACTAGCATCTCATTTTGGGAAGAGTCAGACTCAGAGACTCACAGGTATTAGAATGATTCAAAATTGAAGGAACAATTCTACAGGAAAATATAGAGGGTAACTAAAATCCAACAAATCTGGATAAATTTGACAACCCTTCAAACATTATCTGAAAATAATTGGGTATAAATCTAGTGTAAGCAAAATTATCCAAATTTAACCAATTTTCATCCAAATTTAACCAAATTTAATTGAATTTTAATTTCCTTGACTTCTGCCCAACGGAACTGTTTGATTTCCTGTTTTCCTGTATTGCCACCAAAAATGTGTACCTTCACCCCAAAAGGGTTCATTTTCAAAACAAATTTATCAGGACTTTAAGCAAAAAAAAAATCCCTTTTTTTTCCTGGAGATTCTTTCTTTGAAGAATGAATTTCACATATATACACTGTATATCCCTGTATATCACTGGCCAGAAAATCACGACTTCAGGAATGCTGAGCGGTGGGACAGCGAGCCAACGGCCTGGGGAGACATCTCCCACTTTGGTCGTTTCACCGGTGGGTGCCTGGGCAGCTCCATGGTGATATGGCCGGATTCTTTTGGATGTTCAAATATGGTTTAATGATGTTTAATGATGTTTAATGATGTTTAGTATGGTTTTAATCATGTTTCTTACACACACTTGAAAAAAAACACAGCAATTTCGTGGGGGCCTGGTATCTGCCAATTTGAGCCCCCAACTTGGGGATGGGGGCTGGGACCCAAGGACTTGCACGTTCTTCGGCTGTGACCAGACCAGAGGGCCCACGGTGTGCCACCATTTCAAGTGCATTTGTGCGGAGGCACTGGTCGTGGAAGGGTAAGAGATGGTAAGAGTGTGCTGGGAAATCATGAAACCATCATGAAACCATCATGAAACCATCATGAAACCATCATGAAACCATCATGAAACCATTGAACACATCAAACACTTACGTCTCTGACGAGGGACTGAGAGAGTTGCCGTCCGCTGCAGGGCTATTTGGCATTTGCGGGTTCGTGAGACTTGCTTCAAATTTATGGAATATATGTTCCATATTATGTATGTTCCGGTGTCCCAAGATCCATTAGAGGGGAAAAAAAACTTGGGTCCGCCCAAAAAAAACTGGAGACACCCGATTGTTCCCGAAAGGTTTGCTAAGTTGTTCTTGTTGCTGAACAATTCCCCCAGTTGTACTATGTTGTATTACATTGAGTAGGCATGTGTTTTACACTGATACCCTACCCAGCCTATCCCAGCCTGCTTCGTTTGTTCCAGATTTCCACCATCAGCTGAGACGTTTTGCACCCGAGGCCAACCTGAGGCGGAAGGGCCCACGACGGCTCTGGGGACGCGCACCGGCGAAACCTGCCGATTCGGTTGCTGCGGCTGCAACATGCTGCAGCGGGGGTCATTTGTTTGAGGATGTTTGGTTTCGGCAATGGATTATGGAGGTGAGGGCTTACTGTACCTGTATTGTAGCTGTATTTCCCAGAACATGGGTGGTTGATGGGGATGAATGTCAGAATATATCAGAATAGATATCGGGCATTATGGGGCGTTGCGCTTTGATTTCATGGCTGCCAAGGCTACTGCACAGTGCCTCACAGCACGTGCAAAACTGGCAACTGCTTTTGTGGCAAAGGCTTCGTCGCGAAGAGCGGCATTTGCGAGGCGGACCTTCAAATGATCTTCAAATGAGTCAGAACCGAATCTGAATTCGCAACATCTAGATTTCCGGACTCTCATATTCACGTATCTGGTTTCAATGTGCTATAATGTGCTCTAAGGTGCTCGCTCATCAGCAGATTCATCAGCAGATTCATCCAGGTCAGTGTTGCATCGAGGGTTCGATTTTTTCCTGGCCAGGGTGCATCAGATGACCTCGCTCCCTTCACCTAGATGTTTTTTGCGTTCTGAAATTGGGCCTCCTTCATTCAGCTCCAGGTGGGTTCGCTTTCGTGGATGATGTCCATATGCTTGGTTGATAGAGGGTTCCTGGCATTCAACAACCAGGTAGATGAGAATGAATCATATGGGTATGGATCAAGAAAATACAATTTTTAGGGGGATGAACATCCATTTACCAGCTATTTTGATGTGAACTACAGGGGTACAAGGTTTTGACACACTGCCATATACCAAACCGGCCGCTCTATTTTTCCTAAAAAATGCATCCAATCTCATCAACAGACGCATAGTGGAAGGTTTCAAAATGATTGAGAAATTGGGACGTTTCCTCTGAGACAAGACCAACATTGTGCCTTGTTAGGTTTTGGTAACCGATTCTTCAGCTGGCACATTGGGGTATCCACCCATGCTGTAACAGTTGGTGATGGAGACTAGGAAGAGCCCAGTCGGCCCAGTACCAAAACAGCAAGTCTTTATACCGGCAAATAGTAACATTAGGTAACATGGAGGTGTAATTTAAACATATACTATATAAACCGTTGTTTCCTATTTTACCCAATGTTTGATGATTGGGATTCAGTACCCCATCAATAATCATCAATACCATTTTAGCATTGAGTTTAACTTATTTTTTCAGATTCCATCTTCCACCACGCTTGTTTGGAGGTGTTGATGGTGTCGCTGAGCCCGCGGTTCGTAGCAGCCGTCTCAAAGCACGCATAGACACCCGCAGGGGCGCCGCAACGTCAATGCAACAACCAAAGAGTTGGAAAACAACACACCGTGCCATGAAAACATGATAAAACATGAATGTACGAAATGGGGTGCTGATGGATGCTGATATTTCAAGTTGGTGGTAAACAACGAAGTCTATATAACTTACCAAAGAGTTCTTGAGGACAGCACATGTTTTTTTTCCTGGAACTGATTCAGATTGGATGGCTGCGCTTTCCGGCATGTCTTTCAATGTGCTCAGCACTACTTATCTTCAAAAGGTACACTCAGGCAATGCCTCAATGTTCGTCAATGCCTTCCCATATGAGGTGTTTATCGTCCACTACCAGGAGGTGCCAGGTGGGTTGTGGAGCTCTACGGCATTCTTGGACCAGACTGGCAGACAGTGAAGAAGGCAGGGAACTTACCCAAAAGAACAGTGGGACAAAAATATGACTTTTTTGGTGCAGAAACAGAAGAGCTGGAAGATAGCTTGGAAGCTTGGAAGGGAAGTTTTTGTGGATCACCTGCAGATTCTGAGATTCTGCCCTTAAATAATCTGCAGGTGATCCACAAAATCTGAAGATTCTGAAGGAATCACCTCCTGATGATTGGACGATCAGGCCTGGATGGTTCGTGATCTACAAGCACTGATGGATTCCCCATCTCGATGGCTTCCCACAGACATCGGCTGCGTCACGGACTTTCTCGGTCACTGGGCCACAATATGTGGGGCAATTGGCCGCACATGACCTTATGAAATATGGACTATATATTAGACTATATGGAATAATTATATATAATCATCCATAGTCAATCTATATAATTCAATGAAATATGTACTATATATATGGACTATATGGACTATATGGATCATTATGGACCAATGGATGGTGGGCCTGGATTCTACTTCTTGACTTCTTGATCCTCTGGTTGAATTTCTACACGTCGTGTTTTTTTCCCGCTGACATGAACGGTGCCTTAGGACACTTCTGTGACGTGCCCTTCCGTGGTCCTGATGTCTGAAGGATCTGGCCAGAGCAAAATCAGAGCGTCCGAAGTCTTGCAGCATTTGTTTCACTAGCTCACTAGCAGTTGAGTGATAATTATAGATCTCACAATTTTGGCCTATCCATAGCCTATCCATAGCCTATTCATTGTCCATTGCCTATGCATTGCCTATTCGTTATTCAATTTTGAAACACATTTTTTTTTGGGTCTCCAATGGCCCCTCCAATGGCCAAAAAAACCTCATTGACACCGCACGGCCAGGCCGTGCTATCTTCAGTGGTTTGTGCCCAGGCCTAGATCTTGAGATGAGAAAAGATGGCACCTATGGCTTGATGTTTTCCAAAAGCATCAAGGTGGATCAAGCGTGTGAAAGGGTGTTGAAAGGGTTACGGTATGTATAACAGATATATATATATAACACTATATAATATGAATATATACACTAGTACAATCTAGATGATCTAGTGTATATGTATATGATATACACAGTATATGTATAATATCGATATTTGATTGAGTATATGGTAGTGTATGGCTCAAGATTAGTTGTTGTTTTTTCAAGTAAGCCATTGATGTAGGATTCTATCCCAAGCCGCCGTGCACGGTTGTCACTGCAGAGGCAATGGTACATCTGGGAGGCAGTTACTGGGTTGGGATGGAAAGCGGGGCGCCCATCTCTGGTGTTTGAGAGGCCTTGATCAAACGATACTGTAAACTTGTGTGATATGGATCTATGCTGATCTAGATATTTAATGATATTTTTACCAATGACAGAATTAGAGGCACCAGCCACCTTGCAACTTTACCCTTCCGATCTTTGCTTCACGTTGTCTCCTTTAGTGAAGTCTGGAATCTGCAGGACGTCCCTGGGATCCTGACCGACGTTCTGTAGCTTGCCAGGGGAACCCAGTGTGGCAACCCTGCAATGGTTGGAGATTCAGACAGATTCTGACCATTTCTGACCCAAAGTCAGATTGAGTTCGTTTCAGCCTGCGATCTTGCAGGAGTTTTCATTGAACCCCATTCCACACTTTTTGTATCTTTTTGTTGTTTTCCATTCTGTATCATTAGTATCCTGGGGTTGCCTCTGCAGGGTTTCGTCCTGCAGAGCGTGCGGATTGACTCGCACCCCCTTCTGTTTTTTCTTGATCCGGTTCTAAGCAGGGGCTCGCTAACAGACACCATGCAGATCCTTTCTTTCCATTCTTTTGTTAGTTTTTGTTACCCTTTGGTAATTTAACGTAGCTATGGAAAATGACCATTCTTAATGGGAAATTCCACTATAAATGGCCATTTTCAATAGCTATGTTAGTCATTACCAGAGGGTATAGTTTTCCAGGTGCTAAACATATCAGGAAGCACTATGTGAAGCCTGAGGTCACCATCTGAGTGGAGCTTGGTTGGAGAGGCTTCGGCTCCGGGCCGATGGTGTTGTTATTGCCCGGATAGAAAAGGTGAAATCGCATTACAGAACTGGTTGGTGGTTTGGAACATTTGGATTATTTTTCCTTATTTTTCCATATATTGGGAATACTTTTCCCATTGACTTTCATATTTTTCAGAGGGTTGGCTCAACCACCAACCAGAGAATATTTATAGAATATAAGATTATAATGACAATAGTAATAATTTATTGCTAGGCACCTCCCAAGCGGTCGACCGAGTCCAATCATGCCTCATGATCGAATCAACAGAAGTGGGTTTGCCAGTGTTTGGCGTTGAACAGTTTGCTCTCTCTCGGACATTGGGTTACATTTTTGCTGGTTTGATTCCATAGTCATTTAATGAGTCCATTTATGGTGGGGTATGAAACAACCATGATATCCTTTGTTCAAACATCCTTTGCTTCACACTGCTTCGCAGCCTGCTTCGCAGGCATTCAGACCATCAGATGAAGCATTTACTGACACAGTCACCTTCTCGGTGAATCAAAGAGCCTTGAGACTTGAGAACTTGGTATGGCTCAACGCTGAACTAAGAAACCATAAGAAACATAAGAAACCAAGTCGTCCATCTTTTGCTCTCAGCATCTCTCAGCCCAAGCCATGTTTGGAAATTGTTTCCCTCAGGCGATCAGCAAAGTCTGTCAGGCCAGCAGAGCTTTTTTCGGCACAGATGCCTGAAGGGGAAAGGTGGATCATGGTGAATCATGAAAACATGTAAACATAGCTATGGAAAATGGCCCATTCATAGTTGATTTACCTAGTAAAAATGGTGATTTTCCAGTTCGCTATGTTAGTTTACCAGAGGGTCAACATATTCTCTAAACACGCGAACTGGACATTTTGAAGGCGACATGGTGGACAACTTCGATCAGCGGCACAGGACCATAGATCAATCGCTTCAGGTCAGGATGCTGTATCAAAATGGGAAATGACGGGGAGAATTTCATGACACGAAGTAGGTCATCCAAAATTAGTTAAGGAAAATGATGGGACACATTCACAGAAATTACCATATAGTTTCTTGAGTTTTAGTACCCACATGTCCTCGAAATTCGCGCAGCGGAGGATGTGGATTTGACCCTGCACCTCAAGGGCTTCGGGGACAAGTCCTATGAGGATGCTCCAACGGAAGAGCCACCCCCGTGTCTCGGATGAATCAGTCGTATCATTCGTTGCTTCAGGGTTTTGTGGGATGTTTTTCTATGTTTTTCTCACTAAGAATTGCTGCATATGATAGATTTCTCATGATTGTTTGTATATGTTTGTATATAATGTTTGAATTTCATGGAATCCCCCCATTCCTCCATCCAAGAAAGGCATTGGCTCAGATGTGACCAAATTGTATGGCAGCCTTGAGGTCCATAGCTTGAACCCAAACATCAATGAACTGCCGGCAACACAGGTACTACGACCTTCACCGCAGGGTACCCGAGAGTGACCAGCAATCTGTTCAATCTGTTTGGGAGTCTCAGAGTTGTTCATTTTTGTTGATTCTTTTGGCATTTTTTCTTGGAAAGCTTGGTCGTGGCAGGACGCAAAAATACGGTCTATAAGGTTATTTCTCAAAGGCGGTACCCCTATACCCTGTGGTTTATCATCAATTTTCTCTATCAAAATTGCTATCATTATATAGGGGCATCCCCAGTGTGACCCAAACCCAGCAGGTTTTCCTATAAGTACAGCACAGTGGAGCCTTCCGCTCACCACCAGACACAAGTTGCACCAGCCATCACCAAACACCAGAGGAAACGGATTTGATGCAGACCACAACGAAGAAGATGAAGACTTCGAGCCTTTGATGCACAGAAAATTGTTCGTCCAATGGAAGATTGTTGGAAGTTTGTTTGCAACATTCTATATGACTTAGCACTCTTGTTTGCACTTGGGAATTGCGATTGGAACAGACAGCTACCTACATGTCGTCGACCTCGTTTTTGATCACAGAGTCTTGATCGACTTTTTTTGCCACTTGCCATCACTTGCCCCTTGAGGCGCCATTCCAGGTCTTCGACATTGTAAGGCTTGCGGAAAGTTGTTTGGAGTGGAGGAAGAAGGGCGCATCTTGGCCCCCCTTCAATTGAAAGGTCCATGATATTTCCATAGATTCTCATGAGATTTCCATTAAATCCCATGATTTCTGGACCATCAAAGATTACTCAGAAGGACGACGGTCCAGATCTGACGCGGCCGGATGACTGGCCTCGGATGGTTACGCCCAGGCTTCGGAGCAAGTATCTTCGAAAATCCACCACGATAGCTACGACTACGACCACAACGACCACTACGACCACAACGACTACGACAACCACTACGACCAAACCAGCAAGTGAAGGCTGGTGGTTCTGCTGGGAATGCCTTAAAGATCTTAAAGTCTACTTCTTGCTGCTGTCTACCAGACCCTTCACCGTTTTCATTCCTGATTTGCGAGTTCCTTTGTCTTCCAATCGATCTTGGCAGGCAACGCTAGCACTGCAAACCAGAGTAATGCCTCCAGTGCCTTCAATATATCGAGCAATGGCTCAGCCACCATCCCAGATACAAGGAAACGCTCAGCAATCTGTGCAAAGAATCGCAAGAATAAATTTAATTTGAGTCTCAAATCGAAGTCTGAGGCTCATGTCAATGCTTCGTCCAGATCTGAGACTGCGGCAAGATAGTCAGCGCACATCAGCACAATATCGAGTTGTGATGCATGATGCAATGAGCTATTTGTCCAACTGCAGAGCACAACAGCTGTATCATGAAGGCATTCAAATTCATGCAGTGATGTTTCTCAAGGCGTTCGG
>Ga0126342_10012531_pt1 | contig 15116 bp, 15 predicted proteins | sample Cyp1metagenome_FD_92528 | JGI IMG/M metagenome (GOLD analysis project Ga0126342, IMG submission 92528) | Coral microbial communities from Lord Howe Island, Old Settlement Bay, Australia - Cyphastrea 1 metagenome | ecosystem: Host-associated > Invertebrates > Cnidaria > Coral ...
CCACTCATGCGTCATGCCACGCTATTGTAAGTTCTCTGGAACTTTCCACTCATACGTCATGCTACGTTACTGTAAGTTCTCTGGAACTTTCCACTCATGCGTCATGCCACGCTATTGTAAGTTTTCTGGAACTTTCCATGTGTTCATGTGGTGCTGGCGTTGTACCTTAAACAATCCAGATCCGCAAAGGTTCTTGGAAGAACTCGAAGCGTTGGTTGGTCACAGCAGAGGAATCAAAACATGTCAGGTTGAATACTTTGAGAATTCTCACAAACCCCAAAAATGGTAGTTTCGTCTAGGCGAAATGCTTGTTTTTGAAAATATGCACCAGAATAAGGGGTTAGCGGCCTTAAAAACCACATCGAAACATGTCAGGTCGAATTAGTTTGGGACTTCTCAAAAACCTCAAAAATGGTAGTTTCGTCTAGGCAAAATGCATGTTTTTGAAAATATGCACCAGAATAAGGGGTTAACGGCCTTAAAAATCACATCAAACAAAATCTTATTGGCACGAGCACATCAAGAATCATCCATGATACACCGTTGATCACAAAAAACCCACGGCCTTCTAAAGGCCGTGCTCCTAGTTTCATGAAGGGAGGGCGAGCAATCCAATGTCTCTCAGGTCTTGATGCCCCATGGCCTTGGTCACTTCATGGGCATCGATACCCATGATGTGCCTTGGCGTCAGACCTGACAACTCATGAAATCACCATTGACGATGGCAGCCTCATGGCCTCATGGCAGCTGTTTGGGACACGTTGGGATTAAAAAACAGACCATTCGGAAGATCGAGGAACGCAAAGAACGCAAGGAACACCATCAAAGCGTTGGAGCTGGGATTCCAGACATGAAATTCCGGGGATATAGTTGGCACATGTTGGCACATGTTTTTTTAAGGCTACGGAAACATCCAACATCTCCATGGCCTGAGGTGGGAGGCTATCCCAAAGAATCCCAACGTGATGGCCGTGTTGGGCACCCGGAGCCAGCGCAACTGGGGGTCAAGAGATCAATACTAGGTTGCAGATGGGCTCTTTAGTGAAATTCTGAGCTAAAATGCTCCTTTTGCGTGATTTTCCATATTTGTTGAGTCTATATTAGAATATATATTAGATGACTAGGACTGAATAAGATGGATTTACCATGATTTACCCCAGCCCATGGAAGTGTTTAAAGGTGTCGCTTCATGCGCTCCGACATGTCTTGTTCCAGGATGGCTTCAAAGCTTTGCGGCTGCAACGGCTCCTGGAGCCTGGTTTTGTTGGACGCTCAGCCTGGGCATCGCCGGGATTGGGCAATCTGCATGGGCATTGGGGTAACCTTGGTAGATTTGGAATCATTAGATATGGGAATATGCGGGGCGATGTGGGTTTCACAATTTTGAACAATGGTTTTCATATATGTTTTCATGTTTGTCATGTCTTGCAGTATCATGTTGTACATAGTTGTACCGTATCTCGGAAGATTTGAACAATTTGAACATCTTTGAACATGCCAGACCTCTGGACATATCCCAAGGCCCCTGCCGGCCCCTGTGACGGTCGGATTCGCTGCAGCTTGAAGCTCTAACTCGGGGGACCAGCGATAGCGATGCCCAGCGTGCAGCGTGCAACGCAATGTGCAACGCAAGTTGCTGCAATGATTTCGCTTCCAGCCCTAAGATGCAGCTGTTCTACGTGGCGGCTCCGGCTGTCCCATGCTAAGTCATTGCATTTCCAATTTGATCAATTTGTTTCAGCTCCCAATGCTTGTTCTGTTGGGGGCTGAGAAGGCAACATGTTATAGTAACATACTAGTAGGATGAACTTAGATAATTACATCAAAAAGCAGTCTCAAAAATCCCTGACAAAAATGGCAAACTGGATGGACTGCAAGCATCATGAGAACTCATCAACCAAGCAAATAAACACGTCCAGCTTCCTTTTCAACATCTTTCAACATCTTTCAACATCTTTCAACATTTTCAACATGTTCCATTGACACAACACCCAGCATGATCACTCATGATCACAAGGTGTATGCCATAACCTTCATCATCGTCTTTATCGTGACTGTGGTCCATAGGGATGATGAGACAGATCCATCGGATGCTGGTGAACCAGTCCAGGCAGCAGGGGGCTGATTTCGCCATGACTTTTTTGTTGGGAAAGTCATGGTGATATCATGTTTTTTTGGAACATCCAAAAAGATAGAAATATGATGAAATATGTACATTCCCACTAAAAATGTGTTATATTGTGGTAAATCTCTGTTTCTATCTTCTGGGTTCTGATAGATCATTTTGTAAGCCAATGTTGGAATTCTTTTCAGTGGTTTAGGGGTTGATACAGATACGGGTTGGTTCTCGAGAATTCGCTGTATTTCCTATCCTTGATTTCAGCAGGTTTTCAGGTGAAGATTTTGCAGAGAGAGAGAGGGAGAGAGAGAGAGCTTGGAGCACCTTCAACCAACTTACACGTAGGAAACAAAACCACCGGGAAGTCAATGGATTAAATAATTGCTTTGAGAGAGAATCTACAGGAACTCACTCCCATTTTTTACCAGCAATTATAATCAATCATAGGGGTTTTCCTGTAAATGTTCTCATCATCCAATTCAATTCTGTAAGGAGAGTTATCCTTAAACCCTGAGGCCGCCATTTTCCTGGTGCTTGTGGGCGTTTTCCTGACCTGGATCATGCTCGTGGTGTCGCGCTGCTGTGTGCCGTGCTGCTACAGAGAAATGGCCAACCCAGTGCCACCCCCGTGTCCCTGTGGACCATGTTCGTGTCAGAATCTGGTACTTTTGGACTATCCATTGATGATAGCTTTTGGTGGAGAAACTCACCTGGCAAATTGTAGCGGTGTTTGGGTAATCTTGGGGATGGGTCAAGGTCAAGATTAAGCGTGCCGCATGTCGATGTCCCAGAAAAGATATAGGCAGGAACCCGAAGAAACAGTTGGTTAATTGATGTTGATATTGTTCATTGATTAACGGCAACTAGCGGCTGAAAGTGGAATCAATTGGAGGTGGGATGTGGCCTCAAGTTGGAATCCTGTGGTGGTTTTGGGTTTCTGTACCCATCTCCATGACCCATATCATGTCGGACTATCACCGTGCAATGATTATCGCCATGCCATCACCCAGAACCAAGAAGATAAACAATTATATACATGACCAGTTGCTTGGTTCTTGCTGCAATTTGTATTTCACCTGATACTTTTGCAACCTAAGAAGTTTGACATGGAACCTGGCTAAGTGTGGCCCACAACTGGATGTTTTGCCCCTTTTTCACCACCTGCCAGGTGAAAGTCTCTAGATATCCCCCACCCTGCGCATGCACAGCCACGCAAGCAAGCAGGCAGGCAGGGAGGCGCACACACCACACTCACTTGCCAGCATGTCATCGCCAGCTTGTGTGCCAGCCTCCTTTGCACAGCGGCTCTTTGGCGAGCCTGCCAGCTCTTTAATGAGGCGCGCCGAGACCCGAACCCTATGGCGAGCTTGCTAATTCTCTCAGTCACGCCGGGCCCGAAGGATAAGAGTGAGCCAGCCCTCTGGAACATGAACCTTGTGCCGGATAAAATGCCCGAGAGGATGGAAGATGACATGTTAGATAGAATGGCAGATAGATAGCCTGACAAAATTTCAGTTAGAATGCCAGATAGAATGACAGGATCAAGTGTCAGATAGAACGCCAGATGAGCCACCGCAAAAACTCCGGCAATAGAAAGCATGTAAGGGACGGCCATTGATTTTCAGAAATTGTACAAACATGAGGCAGGCGAAGGACCTTCCCAAGCAGCGATATACCCCCTTTGAAGGTCATCTCGTACCTGTGCCGGTACATCATTTTCTTTTCAACGATACCCCCCATAGTTGCCATATGTTGCCATACATCATTCTTTGTACAACCGTGCAGTAAGCGATGGGACCTTCCGACATTTGTTGATATCCTTTTGGTGAACCTTGTGCTTCCGAGATTGCTCAGTTAGATAGTCAGATGGAATGCCAGATAGTGATAGCATGCCGAATAAAAGAGCAAGATAGAATGCCGGATGAAATGCCAGAAAGAATGTCAGATAGAATGCCAGATGGACTGCTAGGATGTCAAATGGGATGTGAGACACAATGCCAGATAGATCAGATTGGGTGGAATAGATGTCAGATAGAATGCCAGATCAAATGCCAGATAGGATGCCAGACTTTTTTTCGGATAGATAGTAAAATAAAATGCCAGATAATGCTTTTTTTTGGTTTCTTTAACGGAATGCCAGAAAGATTGGCAGGAAAGATTTTCGACAAAATGCCAGATAAAATGCATAATATGGGAGCTTGATAGCCAGATAACATGTTTGAATATGTACTACAATTCATTCATGTCAGATACTTAGATTGTCAGTTGGTGGGGGCACTCGAAGTAAAGTAATTTCGGCTGAGCTCCGGACAATTGATGACAATTGCAGTGAAGATTATCTTCCGACGAGCTGAATATGGGCACCCTGTGGCTTCAGCAGTGCAATTTTAGGGCCTGAAGGGATTACTGATTACGGGTGCACAGTATGTATCTACATAGATCATATCGTATGAAATTCTGTTGGTGAAATTTGCTATGTTACGGTAGGCAGCCTCCTTTTTAGCCTCCTTCATAGAAGGGTCACGACGGCTTGCGACATGTGATTGTACCATGAAAAGGCTAGGCATTCTTTTTGCATCCTTCATAAAATGGTGAGGAAGTCTTTTCCTTTGTCGTTGATGTCGTTTTCGCCTTCATCTTCGTTGGAAGTATTTTCACAGAAGGAAATCGCGATAGCAGCTCGCAGCGATTGGTGGGATGGGCGACCGGGTCGGCCGAGTCATCACCACTTTTTGGCAGGGTGATTTGTACAGCGTGGAGTGATTCGGATGAGTTGTATGCATTAGTGAATCAGTGAACACACTATGTATAATCATATGAATCATATGTATATACTGTATATAGATAATTTATTGAACGGTATAAATGAATAAAACATATTATTGTAAACACTATATTAATGTTAAAATGTCATATCATCTTGAACATGCCATTATATATATATGATTATTGTAAAGTATGGTCCACATGATAGCCAACTGACAAAAGGAACATATTATAATCGCAAATAGGAGGAGTATGCGAAGTGGGAAGATGACGGTCCAATTCGCCAGTTCCTACGTTCAATTCCTCGGGCGGGATTCTACATCTGCAGGAAGTTAGTACATTATAGTACCCTCTGGTAATTTAGCTATTGAACATGTACCATTTATAGTTGATTTACCTATTCAAAATGGTGATTTTCAATAGCTATGTTAGTTTATCAGAGGGTACATTATATACTTGGTTTTTGGAGAAGTAGCCGGAAACAATGGATACATAGTGGAGAATGTGGATACATAATTTTGCAACAACCAACATGACAAAACAAAGCACTTCTGTTTGCTGCCGCAGTACTGTACCGTGTAGTACCCAACCATCACACAACTTCAACTTGCAAGAACATACGCCCACATTGCATGACTGCATGGAAAGGAACATAAGCAGAATCATTTCCATAAAACATAGGAGTGAATTGTAGCAATGCAGAACCTATAGCTAGTGATTGCATTGTTTCCATCCTCCCAAAAGATGTGATCCCCAGTGGCACCGACCATCGTTTGGCGTTTGGATCAGGCCGAGGCGAACGTGCAGTCATTCGTTTCACAAGGATTCTGAGAGTGTTGCGAATCTTGGTGCAACATGGTGCAACAGTTGGGTCCAAATTTGCGGCAAGAAATCGTTTTTGTTGGTTTATGGATGTTTATGGGTGCTGTGGAGTTTTCTGATGCTCAACACTGATGGTGTTAGTTATAGTGGTCAATCTACAGTGAATCGGGAAGTGTTCGTGAGTAGAGAGATGAAAGGAAATGCTCAAGGAATCGTAGAACTGGAATCATGTCCATTTCCCATCACCAACCCCACATTTGGAGAAACCTACCAGGGTGAGAACTGCTTGTTATCTCATCATGAAGTCCCCCATTTACGGAGGCTCTATATCTACTGTATCCCAAAATATCCCCAAAAAAAATTTCGGCACGGAATCCAACACTTAAATGGTGTTCACTTCTTTTCCCCATCGTTCCCCAGCTTTTGCTCAGTTTTCAGGCTTGGCGTGGGTGGCTCTGGCCATCGTTGCGGTAGGTACTGGGCTTCGAAAATTCCAGCTGCTGAATCAGCAGGCAAGATCCATGGCCATTCCACCTCAAGTTCCTGGAGCAGTGGTGGGGACACCCTTTGGTACCACTGATGATGGCAAGGTGATGTGAGGCCAACATGTCCACGGTGGTCACGCTGATCTGTTGGCTACCCCATTTTAGGTGGCTTGAAGATGCTTGAAGATGTTTGCATGTTGTAGCTGGGGTAAAATGACCCACTGACACAAACTCCGCTAGAGGTTTGAACGTCTTTTGAGGCGGCGACCGAAACGCATGCCCAGCGGCCAAAAATGTGCGCCGTCCGAGTTTGCGATGTCATTTGGTTCAGCTGCAACTCTAAACCCTACAGGAAGACACCCCACATCCCTACGATGTTGAGCCAAACATCCATTTGCTGATATTGTCACTTGTCTGAAAACTTCCATTTTCAGGTCCTGACCGTTGAGACCGGCTCTCAGTGCAACTGGATTGAGCAAGCTTGGCATGGCATGGCCCATGTGGCTGGCCCATGGGGCTCCAGGCCTGGAGTCTATTTCATGGATTATGCCCTCAAGAAGGCCACAACTCGGCCGAGGGAGACCTCGGGGAAAACAGTTCAGTGAAATTTCATAGCAACTCCCCTACTGATGTTCTCTAGTAATTTACACCTCAAAGCTTCCCCCGGTCCCTATCCCTATCCCCGTGTTTCTGTTGGAATATTTATATAATTTAATATACATATGTAACATATGTAGGAAAATCCCCTGAAAAATATGTACACTAAGTCGCCGCGAACAAATATGACTGGTATTCGCAGTAAATCTCCAAGCTCCGGAGATTTTGGTGAGGCCAAAGAGGATCCAGAGCTCCGGAGATTTTTCAACTGGCAGCGGCTCCAGGACTTCGAGGGCTTCGGAGGCATCCGCTTGGAGGACCGGAAATGACCGCTTCCGCGGCTTAGAAGAAGTTTGCGAAACATGGACAACTTAACTTATAAAGAAGATAATTATAGATAATTCAGAACTGGAAAATTGATGAACAAATTGAACAAATGGGTAAACTTGATGCTAGTTGATGAAGATCCCAACTATTACTATTGTATAGCTTATGTTTCATTAATTAATAATGTTTCAATTATGTTTCATTGCTCTGTTGGATTTTTGGCCGTGCTACAGCGGTTTGGAATCCCTGGGAGTTGGTGTTGGCGGATGGCGCGGCAATCAGAACAGTGGGAGTCCACCATTTTGTTGATTTCCCATTAAAGCCATGTTAACCTCGAGTTATATAGGGGATTTTCCATTGCCACATTGATTATCCAGAATCTTAAGTATACGTTTGCTACATCAATACTTGAAGAACAAGTCTGAAGGTCGATGTACTGAAGTGAGAAGTATAATATTTGCACAATTGCCCGCAAGGCGGGTGGTTCGCTGTCAGTAAACAATTCTATTTTCGAGTTCGTATGTGTCGTTGCGCAGTGCTCGACTGTGTTTCGTGGGTCCGAACAGGCATTGGTCGTTGTATTTCGTTGTCCTTTGACGGGATGGGGTCGGTTTTTGTGTTTCACGCCCGAATTACTGTAGCTGAGTTTCTTTTTTTCTCGTTTCACTGACTATTTTATATAGTTATTGTGTTTCGTGGGGCTAAACGATGTTGCTGTGTGACTTGTTGTTGTCGCTGTGTTTTTTTTTTGGTTTGGCTTTTGATATGCGGTGGATAGGGTGGGGTGTCATAAGGTTCGGAAAATGAGTGTTGTTGGGAATGATGCTACGCTAGAGACGTGTTTGGGCGGGGCGGGGTGCCTCGCCAATGCAAACTTTCCTCCGGTTGCCTCACTTCTGCCCACACAATCATTTTTGCGCGGTTCGCATCTTTGAGGATGGGACCTGCTGTGTGCAGACAGATTGCCATTGTCACACTGGCCTCTTCATGGACTTGGGGGCTTTTGACCCATCAACCTACCTCTGACGCCTTTAAGAATTAGTGATTGATTCCTGACACAGCCCATGCATCTGCAGCGGCTTGCTCCATCCAAAGGCTACGTGACCATGATCTAACAGCTGCTCTCTGCCACCGGATTGCACCATCATGGCGCTCAAGCAGCGTCTTGTTCTCCGCATGCGGCATCTTCCCTTCACCGACTTGCTTGCCGACGGCCAAGTCATTCCAGTGGAAAATATCTGGGACGAAGTTGGGTCTCCACCCCCGCGTATCATGCATGTTGTTCTCAGGCCCAGGACGGAGCCTGCACTGCTGACAGCAGCAGCAGCAGCAGCAGCAGCAGCAGCAGCAGGTTTTTTAGGGACGTTTTTAGCCTTGGGCAGATTCCTTCTTGAAGTGTTTGGCGAAACGCGCCCAGAGATGGAGACGCCTCATGCCCAGAGATGCCCAGATGTGCTTTGGAGTGGAAACGATATATTTCACAAATATTAAAGAAAAATCAAGTCAAAAACGAATCTAAAATAACAAAAAACTTATAAGTTACATACTTGTAATTTGTATTTATTCATAAAAACAAAACAGCAATCACAAATTACCAAAATAAGTTTTCCAAGTTATTTTAAAAGTAATATATCTACATTACATCTACCACATGTTTCACATGTTAATTGTATCTTTGCCATCTAAAACCCGACCACCAAGTGCTGTAAAATTTCATTTCCAAAACCATTCAGCTATGTGTGTTTGTGTGTGCTAGGCTGCTTTCACTGTGTGACAATGCTGTGTGTGTGTGTGCGTGCGCGTGCGTCGCAAAATTTTGCCGCAAGTAAGCATCCAGCGACGGTATGGCCTGTAGACGATAGTTTTTTTTCCCATGCTATCTCCGGGCCAGACTTGGGTCGCGTGCAGTCCAGGAATATGTTTACAGACGAAACGTGTTGGCACCTAAACATGTTGTGACTGTTTTGGAGGCACCTGCGGCATGTCGCAAAAACCTCAGTTGTGTTGAAAATGGTACCCCGCCTTTTTTCAAATTGGAAAAGCACCTGTGGATGCCTCTTAGGCATGAGGGAAACATAGGTTTTCCCGTGAGCTGCCATGGTGAACACCATCATACTGATCAGCAGGGGAAAGTGAAATCAGCCAAGTGATGCATGAAATCAGACGGCGCTAATACCATTCATGTTTACCACCCCCCCACATGTTTGACTTGGAGGCGATGGCGAAAGTCTCGTCATGCCTGCACAGTTATGCACATGTAAATTTCTAATTTAAAAATACATATCATGTTACCATGTTTTAAATTAATGATGACACACAAAAACAACAAAAATGCAATGATTGAGTCCCATTGGGCACCGTTACGTTGTTATCAATGCAGAAAATAATCATACCATGCAAGAGGAAGTGGCCTACTCATCCCTTCGCGAGGACAACGTCCTGGTTACCGAGGATGGCATTGAGAACTTTACGGTGGCGCCAAGGACCAGCAACGGGAAGGCCAAGGGTCCAAGAGTTTCTGCTGATGGATCATGATGTTAACATGCATATATGGCAAAGAAATGTCGCTATACTTGTGAATGATGATTACAGTTCAAAAAATGTAGAATATATAATTATATATATGTGTGTGTAAGTGTAAAGTGTAAACTTTGTAAACTAAGTAGTCATGTTTTGATTCTATATACATGTTTGTTTACAGAATCTAACTGTACATAAATTTGTTTTTTTAATGTTTGTGTAAGTGTATTACTTATGTCACTTCATATGCATGCATTTGCCATCATGTCACCCTTTTTTGCCTTTAAAAACACCGTTGTTTTCTGTTGCTGCGGTTGCCTGACACCTACTGCTACCAACGCTTGCAGTGTGTGTGTGTGTGTGCGTGTTTGTTGTGATTGCACATCCTTGCCATGTGTTGCCACAGTGGTCCTGCACTCTTTTGGCCATTTTGCTGCAGGACGGTGGACGAGGTGGAAGCTGCAGCAGCCTCAGTGTGGCCATGGCATGGTTACACCTTGCCATGGTCGTGGCGACCCAGGTGATGCGAGGGGAGATCGCAGATTCGGTGGCGTTAATCGCTTGGAGGTTGGGTCATTGGCACCTGTTTTTCTCTGACATTTGAAGAGATGGGGACTAGCAGCAAATATAGGGCTTTGGAAATGCTATATGCACTGTGGACCCATTATTTGAAAAGATACTTGTCCATTCCAATTTCCAAGTTGACCATGCTATGCCATGCTCTGTTGGTGATTTTTCCTGTGCCGTGGGGTCAAATTTTGGCCAGGGATGAACGGCAAGAGCAGGGACAGCTTGAAGAGGAGTATGCCTGAGCCAAAAGGGCTGGGGGGATGTCAATCCATTCATTTTATGTACCCCAACAACTTTCCTCAACTAGTTGATGACATGTATCAACAGTGACAGTTTATGGGATTGAATGTACTCAACACCTTGTTGACTATTCGGTTTCCGAATCCATGTCCTCAACCAATGGCAGCCCAAGCGGTCTCACCATCGTTTTCCTCTCACCAGCTGGTGGGAAGTTTTCAGATCGACGGCTCAAAATACGCAGCCAACTGACAAGTGGGGCACTCTTTCGGTATGGCGGATGGCGCTCAAATTTGTGACAACAAATTATACACCGCAGAAAACGAAATGAATTTGCAAGGAAAACTCCTGGCCACTTCCTCTGCAGAATTCCACGGTTTGTTGCAGGGTCCGAGACAATCTTTGGATTTCCAGCTTCAGATATTCTTCCCGCAGCCTTTGGCTTTGAAAATCTCTGAAAGTTGCCATTGTTTTCTGAGGGAAGACAATGGCAGAGAAGTAGGAAGTATATCATGACCTTCCCAGATAACTAATTACTAGTTATTAGTTATTAAATTATTACTAAGTTATTACTTACTAAATTCAACTCTGCAGTGAGACACGCTTCAATCATCCTCATAACTATTAAATGATTATAGTATGTTACAATATATAGCTGCCTGAAATCACTGTGGGCATGTTTCCAAAACCAGTTGAGGCAGAAGTGGTTAGCACATTTTGGCATGTCCATATCTCCCAATGCAGGTTATAATTTCACAGCCAACATGGAGCCTTGCTGCGAGCCATTGAAATGGACCCAGCCCCTGCAGCTGCCACGCGCGGGCTCAGGGGAAGACTTTCTGTGGTCTCAACCGGGCAGTTTCCAAGATCGGGAGCGTCTCCGGGCTGGGGCCAGTCGGCCAGTAGCAAACCCCTCAATATCCCCAGATTTCAGATGATTTGACAGCTTGTATAGGATGTATAGGGGAAAAGGGAAGGCCTGAGTTTGGGTGGCTTTACTTTTGATTGACTTCGGATATCCGGCATGGAATCCAAGATCTGACTCTGAAGCCATGTTCCAATCTGTCCATTTGAGCAAAAAAACTCCAGATGATTTCACTTAATACTTCTTAATACATTCTCATTGAAAAAGTGTTTGAAATTTGATGCAAATGCAAAGTTACCAAGAATGAAGATCCCAAGAACCAAGTGGCGCACGAGGGATGTTAGATACGTTAGTTTCGATTTCGTTTATGTCTACCACTTTCACACTGGAGCGGTTTTGCGTGGTTTTGCTCCCTGCCAGGAGGTTTATGGCCATTCCGCCTCAGTGGTGCGCAACACCGTGTGGGTCCTGGGTGGCAAAAACCAAGCTGGCAAACGCATCAGCGTGTCTCTAAGCAGAAGTTCAACGGCTGCCATGGGCTGCCAGTGGCCAGTGTTGGAGTGCTGACTAATCATTCCGATGTGAGAAATGAACATCTCTGGCAATGCTTTGGTTATCAAGAACTAAGTGTTATTGAAACTTTGGGGAGTACGATTGTGGGACATCAAAAGGTCATCATGTTCATGTCCCCAGTGTCAGGGACGTTTTTCTCAAAGGTGCTTCTGCATGAACCCGTTATGTCATGTCAAACAAGCAGCTTTAACAATTCCGCTATTTGAGGAACCTTTTTGGATCAGTTTATTAGGAGGATCAAAATCTTGGCATTTCTTCTTCAAACAATCCCCAGAGCAACGTTGCGTAGTAGATGTACGATGATGTACGATCTTGATCTATACTTCAAAACTTCATCACAGATGCAGAGAAAAACAATGAAAGATATCTAAAGATTTAAAACAGAATTCAAAAAGTATCAGACAGTGACTGCCATGGGCCATAACAACAGAAGTCCCCTCACCAGGCACTGCTTTTGTCCCAAGACCTTGACCTGGTCGGATCGCACGCCCAAAGATCGGCAGAGTGCTCCGTGCGCACGCTGGGGGCACTCGGTTTGCCAGGCAGATGGAGCCTTGCCAGGCAGAAACCGTTGGAAACCTATGGAAAGGTGATCCCTATGGATTTCGGATGAAGCATCTACGAAAAAAGTAGCTATTTTGTAGTTCCTCAAAGGATATACAGGTTTGAAACTGATGGCTATTTACAATTTCGGTAAGGTCCAGGAAACTGAGACAGAAGTATTTGATAGTATTTGTATCGTTTACAGTATGTCGCTTATGTATATATCTCTTTGTAGCCTTGGTCTGTCGGCCTTAAATTGCATCGGAGAGCGGACAGACATGCTTGGTTGGTCAAAGTCAGGATGTTTTTGTAGGAACGATTGTGTGAAAGTTCCCTTTGCCTCGTGGCACGCTACAGGAACGCATGTCAGTCACATCGCTGGGTTGACACGATTTCTTTCGAGGATGATTGGGATGCGGCAAGTACTGGGTTTATTGTCCCAATATGTCCCAATCCGTGTAAATTTGGGATGATTAATCCCCGCTTCCCACTTCAGGGAGAAATTAAATCCACCAGCCAGTTCGGTTCTCCAGTTCTCCATGTCCATGTACGGTTTTTTCAACATGTAAAGTTGGTGTCAGCCAGTTTCAGCTTCAAATCCTTGGCACCTACCAGTCACTGAATGCTATTCAGGTCATGACCCAGAAGCTTTCGCAACCCCCGCAGGTGGTTCCTAATGTTCTCCTGTCAACGACTCTTATTGTTTGGCGCTCCTTCAGAAATTATGATTATTCATGTAATATCATATCATGTATCATGTAATCAGTAATCATTTTCCTTGCTAAGTCTCAAGTCCCTGACTGAAGCCATACATGTTTTGGAATTCCACCTCAGACCGCTGCAACATGCTGCAACTGTCCACTGAGATTCTTTATTGGTCATTGGTGGCTTTGACAGCAAACACAATTTGCGTGATGCATGGTGCTTGGACACGGAGGACCACACATGCAAACGCAGATCTTCAATTATTTGATGGATGGCTATGGTGAGAAAGTCTTGAAAAAGCAGATGCAAAACAAAGCCACACATTTGAAAGACAGCAAGAAATGGCAAGAAGACCAGAGTTTGCATGATGCATCACACATCATCACACCCGTGCAAATCAGCCCATAATAAGCCCATTTGAAGGGCACGCACCCATGCAAATGCTGTCGAGAATCCGCCTGTCGCAGTCTCCAACGTTTTGACCAACATTGCATCCACGAGGGGCGTCGGAAAACGCACTGACACAATATCTCCACATCCTATTGAGATGCATGCCTTCTGTTGGGGTTCGTTGTTTGAAATACGATGAAGACCTTTTTAAGGTCAGGATGTGATGGCATCACGTGAGAGTGGACCAAACACCCGGCTCACTGCACCGAATGAAGACTACACCTGTACTATGATGTGCACATGGGTGAACCATTACAAACACTATTACAAACACACAAGTTATATGATAATTGGTATCACGGAACATGAATGTTTATAAGGGTTCACGCATGTGCATGTACACATACATTTACATGATACATATTGATACATCATGATACTGTACTGAATATATTCTTACACAAATCGCGTGGTACCAGCAACGATTTCTGCAATGTGTGTGCTGCAATGTGCTGCAGTGTATTTCAGCCGGCACCAGGATGGTAGTTTCACCGAGCTGTGTGATGATTTGCCGGTCTTCGGTGCATACCACTCGGCAGTGTTCGACCATAGCACCAGCCGTGTGACCCTGTTTGGGGGGCAATGCTGTGTGAACGGCCCCTACGAATACTACAACGATGCTACTTGGACTAGGACCTGGACTAGGACTTATTGGGGATCCACAGCCATATTCACCCATAGACATGGAATCCAACCCAGCCATCCTTGTGAAGTTGCATCCTTACTCATCGGCGCAGTGAACCAATGAGTGTTTCTGAAGTCCATGAACGGAGGAAGTTTGAGCCTTTCGATGTGTGCAAATGCTTTTCTCCAGCACAATTTCAACTCAAACCCAGAACTTTCATGAACTTAGCACCTTTAAACAGCTAGCCCTGTGGGTTCAAACGAATTAACACCCGCATTTGTCATACGCTCGGATGGATTCCCAAACGAGGTTCATGTGCTCCACTTCGATCCTGACGAGGACGTTGAAGGCCGTTGTCGGATTGGAGTTTGGTCAGTAGTATAGTAATCCCCAAAAAGATAGAAAAGTAATGTTAAAAGATGTTAAAAGTACAGCATCGCTATTTTTTAGCGGGATTTTACTGTTCTATTTTTCTTGCGGTTGCTATAGGAGGTGTGCTGACTGTATTGAGAAGAAGCTGGAAGTAAATACTGCGATGATCATTAGAACTGATAATCGATAAATGCCGCATGGTCGGTCAGGTTTTTTATCAGTAAATCCCACGATTGATGATTGATCATTGATCCACGTCAGGGTTTATCCACGGTGAGCTTGTGCAGAAAGTTCGCTGGTTTGGAACACCCACATGTCATCGATGCCAAGTGACACCTCCAAGTGAAACCTCTGATACGTTGCAAGGATATGAAGTCCAGCAACACATGAAATATATATGGGAGCCGTCCAAAAACACCAGAAAGGTTTTTAGTAAAGGACCTATTCTCGCATTTTTCCCATGGTCTAAAACCTGCATCGCGCAAGTTTCGCGCAAGGGCGGCCCAAGGTACGCGCAAGTACTATTGTTATCATTATTAC
>Ga0126342_10012532_pt1 | contig 15115 bp, 7 predicted proteins | sample Cyp1metagenome_FD_92528 | JGI IMG/M metagenome (GOLD analysis project Ga0126342, IMG submission 92528) | Coral microbial communities from Lord Howe Island, Old Settlement Bay, Australia - Cyphastrea 1 metagenome | ecosystem: Host-associated > Invertebrates > Cnidaria > Coral ...
CCTTTTCGTGCATCATTTCACGCTGCACAAGACACCGTATCATGCAGTCATGCTCTGGATAAAATCATCTTAGACTGCGCAAAAACGTTTTTGGTGTATCATCTTAGGGGCGCAGCATTTTGATACCACTCCTCTCCCACTACACTACCTTTCGTCCGCCTCCGCCTGCTCTCAAGTAGTGTATGTCTACCCCCACACATTTCACATCACAGTGCCTTGAAGCCAAGTCTTTGTCCGGACATGTCCTGACGAAAGCGGACTCGGCTTCATACTCACAGAAGCGAGTGCATACTCGAATGCTCGAAGATATTTCACAGAAAGTTGAGACCTCATCCTCCCATCCCATGCGATTGCTTTTCATTTGATGATTCAGATGATTCATGGTCTCATGGTCAAAGCCTTAAACATGTCTTAACAATTCTTAACATGTCTTAACATGTCATAACATGTTTGCATAGGGATTTATATACTCCTTTCACAATGTCAGACATGTCAGACGAGAGTGAGGCTAACTTGAGCAGGTTGTTGAGTCGATTTGAGTCGGGGCTCAGGAAGAGAAGGAACTGGATCTCACAACTCAGTGGGCTCAAGTCATGGAAGCCATCAAACCGCGCAGGGGCATCTTGGCGCATCTCAGCATGTAGCTTGTGATATCCAATTTATGCATATATGCATATGAATGCGATTTAATAGGATTTAATGCGGCACATAAATATATATATATACATACACACACACATATATATATACACATGTGTGTGTGTATGTATATATATATATAAGTAAGTATATATATATATATATATACACATGCACACACGTGGGTTGGACACGTGGTGGCATATGTCGCCACGTCAGTCGGTCAGGTCATGGCCATCCGTCGTCATCCGTCGTCATCCGTCGTCGTCCGTCGTCGAGTTTTGATGTGAGGTCTGATCATCAAAGATGAAGAGGCCCACGCCTTCGTGGAAAGTTTCATTCAGAGAATGGAGTCGGCAGCGAACCAGGATCTGGAATTGTTTCGGATGAACAAACCCATGGTCAAAAAGCTGGAGCTGTTGCCTGAAGCTGTGGAAGTCATGGAGAAATACCAATTCACCGATGCTTTCATTACCTATGGGGGCTGTAGAGTCTTGGCGCTGTGGTTGCAACATCTGCCGAATGGCTCCCTGCCCTCGGTGCATCTGCGTTCAGCTTTGTTGCGTTGCATGGAGCGATTTCCAATCACCAAGGACGCCTTGAAAACTGCAGGTGAACCTCTTCTTGGGAAGATTGTAGCAACACTTCAGACACACCCAGAGGAGACCATGGCGAATCGAAAACGTGCACAGGGCTTGGTGCAGCGTTGGCTCCGTCAAATCATCGCACCTGAGAATGCCGCCGACAGCTTGGAAGGTTTTCTGGCGGTTGGAGAGAAGGTTGGGACCATTCCAAGGCCCTTGCCAGAGACCGAGGAAAGTTTGGCAAAGTTGGAGGAGGAAAGTGCCAAGCGCTTGCATCCTGCCGTCCCAGTGATCCAAGCCAAAGATTATGTCATCCAACCAGTGTCGACAGCACAACCCGTGATCCGAGAGAAACTCGCGTTGGACACCAACAAAGGGAAGTTGAATGAAGTTCTGAAAGTCATGGCCCGGCCCAACAAAAAAGCATGGAGGCCATATACGGTCTCAGTGGCAGGCCGGCAGTTAAATGTTGAATGACCAAATGGAGAATGTTGCAGCCAGAGGGAAAAACTCGCAGCGTGCTGGTTTATCAGACAAGTTCAGCACAACCATTCGGAGAGTTCAGCATCTGAAATAGTAAGAATAAACGCACTTGTACCGTCCCCACCGCTGTCACAGCAAAGATAATGTCAACGCTCAGCATTTGAGGACAAGACTTCAGATTTGGCGGACAACTCTGTCTTGGTAGTCTCCATGAGGCAGAGCATGGCAGAGCCAACTTTGGACACGTACCAGACAAGTGCAGCTGAAGCTGTCCCTCCATAATTTTCTTGGAGTGAAAGACTCTTTTCAATCCACCCGCGGAATGCCCCAAAGATTCCAAAGGATTTCAGCAAAACAAATGGATACGAGTCACGGACGTGCCATCCCCAAACGGCTCTTTTCTTTTGACTTTTGGCATTTCTGACTTGAGGGATGTAGCCTCCTCACAGCCAGTTGAGCAAGAGGCGGGCAGATGTGGACCTCACAGATGCAAGTGAGACCGCTTGTGAAGCTGATCGGGCCACTTAAACGATCTTTGAAACACAAAATTCATTACATAGTCTTAACATCTTGAAATCTAATGTCATAAATAATAATAATAATACTCATTATTCTTATGTCATATCAGAATCACGCCAAGTCATAGCTTTAATTATCAGTATTTGGGGATTCTGCGTTTAAACGTGTGACTGTGCCAGGAGCCAAGCGAACAGCCGACCTCGTTGAGTGAAGAGAAGGAGGCGTTCCAGAGCGCCCCATCGATGCCCGACCTGGAGACGGTCCGAGCGGCGTAACTTTGGCCGAAGGATCCGAAGCCCCTAAGTCCCTAAGTTGATCTCAGTCAGCATACTATATCATATCAGTATATATATGTATATATCAGTTCATATCACATCATGATGTATATTTATACCATTTTATACCCGCACACACATACACACACATATACATATATACATATATTTATACACATACATATATATATATATACACATATGTACTGGTGTAGAAGCCCCATGTAGCCCCCAAGAAAAGACAGAATGGGTTGAATGAGCGCAAGTTTATAATTATAGGATAACCACTATTAGTCATTATAGTTTACCGTAAAATGTATTGGATTTTACTTTTCTATCTCTGTGGTGAAATAGCATTGGCTCCGAAAAATGACAGATAAACCGAAGGTGATGAAGAACATCCAAGGTTTTTTTCCATTTTTATTCCTACTTAGATCCACTTATATAGGACATACATGGACATACCTTGGATGAACATTTGGCAGTCTAGAAATCCAGCAGCTCCGCTCCAAGGTATGCGCAGCGCGCGGCATCGGCTGCCCCACCTCTGACTCCAGCAGAGCAGAAGTCAACCAGTGCACCGCCTTCAACGTTTGAATCGTCGTTGAATATTCTAATATTTGTTAGATATGATATTTAAATATGTTGAATTTGACCAAATGACACACGAATTTCTGAATGCAGATGCTGAGTGTTTTCAACTTGTAGGTTGGTAAGCCATTCTATTCGTTTCTCTTGCATACTGAAGCCAGATACAATATCAAAGAGCTGGAAAGGTACAGTATTTCGTGGATATTGAGAGTTGATGAGAGTTGCAGATGTTGACGTCCTGAGGCGGAGACCTTTTGCTCGCCTGGGAATCGTATCAGGACTATTTGCTGCCAGGCCCAGGTTCGAAATGTTTCAAGCTGACAGCCACTGAGGAGAAAAGGGACCTGCTGCGAGCCCGTGCTTCCTTGCCGGCAGCAGAGGCCCAGTTAATGGTTTTCAGTCATGGGGAGTGATGGGGAGAGCATGGGAGAGCGTGGAAAGACATGGTTGCGATATGTTGCAATATGTTGAGGCATTGAGGCTGAGGAATATTGCTGAACTGAATAGCTCTTGGACGCGGATCAGCTCCGTTAGAGGTTCGTTCTTCCTTTTTGGAAGCTCTGGATTCGAACCAAGTGGCACCTCAGTGGCACTTCAGTCCCAAGGTGCAGTTAGACGAAGATAGACTAAGATACACTGTCAATTTGAGGTCGTGGTAGCTGGCGAGACTGGCTCTGGGAAAACAACCCAATGTCCCAACTTCATATTGGAGGCGTGCTACATGTGCATTTGCTGGAGCATGTTGGAGTGTGCGCCGCGCCTTATTTTTATCGGGTGTTTTTCGTGCGCCTGCATGACAGACAGGCAGCATCAGCAGAAGGCCGAGGGGGAGAAGTGTCAATTGTTTGTACTCAGCTACTTGACAGATCTTGTTCGTGTCATTTTTAGTCTGACAAGGGCCGGCTATCAGACAAGGCTATCAGATAACACGTCTTGATCTCCTTGAAGCCTGGACTGAACTCTTTTCGGGTTGATAGACCATGAGAGACCCTTTCAAAATTGGCAGGCCGACAAGAATTCCAAATGTAAGAATAACATAGAATAACGCCATCTGTGCTTCCAACATGTGGGACATCAGTATATATCCGTCATGTTTTTCAAAGTTTGGGAGATCAATCAAGGTTGGTGAAGATTGTGTCCTTTTGAGCTTAGGCCTCGAAGAATTGCAGCTGTGGGAGTTGCAACTCGGGTCGCAGACGAAAGAGGCCCGTGACGAGCACATCAATCAGAGACACCCACTGTAGTAAACCATGTAAATATTGAATTAACGGTGCCTTCATGTCCGGGACACCTTTTGCAGAGGAAGTCAGCCAGATTAAAGAATCGACACAGTATATCAGTGACGTTCAGTGACTATCAGTGTATCTTCATTCAGCTTCAACCAGAGACCCAGTCCGGTGTACCCGGTGTTCTAGTTCAGTGCTTTGAAGGAACCGATTGGGACCAGAACCGCAGGAGAAAGTGTGGGCGGCCATGTGGGCTATGCTGTGCGACTGGATGCCAGAGCCACGAGGCCGATACGAGCGCAGTGTTTCAGATTTGATGAACTAAATTTGAAATTATACATATTTGTACGCCATGTTATACTATTATCATGCTATATCATGTTTTTTGATGAACTTTGACTGAACATTGATGACATTGAAGAAGTCTACCAGCCTTTCAGCAGGCAAACCACGGGAAAAGCAACGCCAAGAGTCCAAGAGTTTTTGCACTATATATATTTTTTTGCGTTTGGTCTTTGCACTGACGCTGTTTCGGCTGGATCTAGCAGGTACACTCGTCTTCTCTTCTGCACCACTGGTGTCCTGCTGAATCGTCTCAATGCCTCACCGGACCTTGAAGGGCGGCTTGTCATCAACTACAGGAATTGTGGGACCGGGTGCTGGTGCCGTGCGAATTCTTTCGACGCTCAGGGTCACCCACATCGTGTTGGATGAAGTGCACGAAAGGAGCAGTTGCAGATTTTCTGCTGATGTCTTGCCGCTGCACCATGCACTGGCCACATGCTCGATCCACACGATGCTTGGAAGGAGTCTTCACACCGACTTCCTTCTCACCATCCTGCGGGAATTACTGCACCGACGACGTGATTTAAAGCTGGTTCTCATGCCGAGGGCTTAATGACATCAGCACCATCAGCTATTCGACAGCTTCACGGCAGGGTCTGGCAGGGTGCCTTCTACTTCGATGTTGCCACGTGGGAACATGTAGTCACCATAGGTCTGCGACTATGCAGCAGAGCATTTTCTCGGATTACTTTGCTGGTCCTGGGCTTATGCTCTTTCGATTTCAATTGTTTTTGCATAACCAGACTTAGATCGACTATATCGACTATATCGCATTGATTCTATGATTCTATAATTTGTCAAGATGTGTTCGTGAGGTTTGGTTCAAGATGGGAAGGTGCCTGTCATCAATGTCTCGGGCCGCCACTTGGTTGACAGTCACAAACTCATCAGCCTAAAGGGCCTAAAGGCTTGGGAATAGCTATGACCAAATCCGGGGCCCTTTCCGGCAACCGAACTGATCAAGCTCCTGCACTAATGAGATATAATGAGATCATTTGCGGCTGGTGATTTTGGTGCAAACACCTGAGCTCAGCCAAACTGGACATCAGGAACCTACCCAGTGACCGTGCGATATGAAGGGCATGTGCAGGCGAGAATCTTCTGAGTATTTGAGTGTTGGCAGGTGACGGCAGTTTTCACCATCGCTCCGAAGTTTAAGAGGCAGCCTACAGTCTCTGCTAACCCCTTGGAACAGATCACATTTCCGAGGTGGCACCAACATAAATCCAGGATTGTTTAAAATTATTCATAGTTTATAATTACCACATTATACCATCCATTTCAAATGGGTTTGAAATGGGTGTACCACATTTCCATTTGTTGTGACTGCAATCCTTGCGTTTGGGGTCCGACGGCAGCCTGCCACAGGCTGCCTCCAAAGGTAGCCCGATGCCAGCTGCTTCCCCACCTGAGAACGTTGACGAGGAGCCTCATGGACTTGTCGGCTGTACCATGTCTAAACAACGACGGAGGTTTCCTTGTGAAATTCCTTGGCCTCTTCATGTTGGATCATGTTGATAGCCAGGATGCGGACTTTGAAGCGGAGGTGCATTGGAAATGCCGAAAGGGTGCATTGCATTCATGGCTTGTCCATATCTGTGCAGCTGCAGGTAAAGCGGCAATATGGTAGAGGTGCTAAGGCGAAGAGTGACACATGCTGCTGACGCAAGTTCTCAGTGCACAGATATTGAATAATCAACGGCCCGAGTATACAGTGGTACACACAATCCATGTGTACATGTTATATATATATATATATGTATGTATGTATGTATGTAATGTAATGTAATGTAATGTAATGTAATGTAATGTAATGTAATGTAATGTAATGTAATGTATGTATGTATGTATGTATGTATGTATGTAATCATAGTATGGGAACGTACAACATTCAGAATACATTAGTAGAGTGGTAGACCAGTAGAGTAACATTTTCTGCTGATGTATTATGATGTTTTGCTTTTTGTGTGGTTGCTGGATGTTGCTGTTTGTGACAGTGAGAGCTGATTGGGCCGTGCAAGCGAAGGGTAAGATTGACGGATGGGCTACCTGTGATCCTGGATCTCCTCTGTAGATACACGGCCTGTCACAGCACCAGTGGTTGCTTGATAGTACTTGCTCCTGACGAGTGCATGCAGGAAGTGCGCATTTCGCCAGCTGTCCAAAGCAGCAGCTCGGTTTGAACTTGGAAGGATGGGAATGAGATGTGAGCGTGGAAAGTGGTTCAAAGTTATGGGCTATTGCCGACTCAATATATAAAACTAATTAAAATTATATATATATATATATATAATATTATAATATTATAATATTCAAAATTATTCAAAGCATGCAGTGTCTGAAGAGTCTGAAGTCTTCAGTAAAGAAGAAGCAGGGAAGCTGTGCGCGCTCACATAGAACTTGAGACAGAGTTTGTCTTGTACCTTGGACCGTACAATCTTGTGCCAGTTGTCACTGCAGTGGCAGTAAGCTTCCATAAGCTTCCCATAGAACAAATCCCCACTAGCCTGAATATGAACGCGATGAACTGCATGTTTGTCAACTTTGTTGGACAAGACCGGGTGTCCATTGGTGTCCATCCACCATTGCTGCACAGGCTGCGACCTCCGCCAGATCGCCAGCCTTTGTGCTACCATCCTCACAGGCTGGCGAGGGATGATAGATGCGTCTGGCAACGAGGTTAGTGCACACCTGTGGTGCTGCAAAGACACCATAAGACACCAAGAGTTCACTATACAGGAATTTACCTTCAGATATGATGTAAGAGTCGTCAAGTATTGATTTGGATGCTATGGGAAAGTGTCACAGACTGGAACATGCTAGAACAATCTCTCTGATTTCCAATTGGTGTCAGATGGGTAGACTTTCAGGATTGGTTGCCAGGAAACATAAATCATTTCATGTTTCAAGCTCTCGCACGCTTGTTGATTTTTGTGTGTTTCAATGGATGAGAGGATTGTGTGGTAGCGTAGGCAGTTCCTGTCGCGGCGCTGGAATTACTGATTTCGTGAGTTTAGTGATGCTTTCGAAAGTCGTTCTCCAGTGGTTCCCACTGCGGACAGGGGCCAGGGCTCCAAAGGGCGGAGAATATATCAAACGTTCCAAGGCGAAAATAGTGAAACACAAATTTTGCTGCCATGCAGGGAAGTATGAGCCTGATGACGAGAGTGATCGTGAAGGCTGGAGCCAAAATTGCACATTGCTTTAGTGTGCCAATTCTTGTGCTGTCAGCCCGCTGGCTAAGAAAGACTGGAGTCTATTGAATTAGAACCGGGTCAGGCGGCTCAATCTTGATCTTCCTTCCTGGTGCCAGCCCCAGAACATGTCAGTCAGTCAAAGCCGAGGTTACGGCTCTTGACACATGGAAGTGCGGTTGCGTGCAGTCAAAATATGCAGACTCCCTGCTGTGTTTTTGAACAATCCCTGATTAATTGCTGGGAGATGCAGCTACACCGAATTCAGAAGTTCTGAAGCTGTTCTTTTTCTCTCACCAGCTGTTCGTTTTTATTGCAGCATATTTCAGCAGCCGTGGCCCAAACAAATAGCAACAGCTGAGAACTTCCGCGCGTGACACTCTCATCCTCACAATGGCAATGATTTGGGAAGTCGTTGGTGGAGCAGACAAGGGTGGTATCATCGTCCGTGAAGGTTCGGTTCCTTGGCTCAAAATGGTCGGAGAGTTTGAGCCCAGTCAGCTTGAGTCGTCAGCTTGAGTCAGCTTGAGTCAGCTTGAGTCAGCTTGTCCCTTCATGCAGGAAACCTTGGATCTCATCTTGCCGGATACAATAAGATAGATTAGATGATTAGATAACTGATATATAAAAGCGTATAAAAGAGACCATCGTGCCATAGCCATTAGATATTTGATGATTTGATGCTTCAAGTGATGCTTGATGTGATGCTTGTCTTCTTGTGCGTTTTCCATGGCTTGAACTGACACTTTACTCTGACACTGTGACCTGAGGATCTCGGTTCTTCGATTTTTAGCAGTCGCCTGGCCACAGGGGCCAAGGTCAAGGAGGTGGAGATGGCTGCTGATGGCCGCCTTTGCTACGAATTGGTGTCGGGCACTGGCCCTACAAGCGGATGGGTCACGGTGAACCTCAAGGGCAAGGATTTGCTCGTGAAGGTTGAGGTGAAGGAAGCAGAAGTTGAGCCGAAATCCGAGGCATCAACTGATGCTGAGCAAGTTGAGCAAATTGAGCAAGTGGTGAGTGAGAGCAATGAGTCTGAGAGCCCGAAAGAGGTCTCCAGTGATGAGAAGAATGAGAAGAAGCCTTCTGGAGAGGAGAAGGAGGCCTTCAAGCAATACTTGGAGAAGTTTGGAGAGAACCGATCTGGAGGCAATCCGGGCTACAATCGCAAGTCCTTCCCCTGGGCTGTCAACCATGCAGCCAAGCGAGCCACACCCAAAGAGGCCATTGAAGCTGCGCTCGCAGCAAAGCCAAAACCTTCCACCCGCCGTCCAGCGCACAATGCCGTGGACTCTGATGGTGAGGAGGTTCCTTTGTGCACTCGATGCCTGATGCCAGTTGGGGAGTTTGCCTATGAAGGCAGGCAGGGCCGAGGAAGCTGCGTTCACGCCGAGTGCATGGCCCAAATCTTGGTGGAGGACGCTCAGCGCCAGGAGGACCGACGTGCTGGCTGGGAGAATGAGAAGAAATTGCGCAGCCGCAAGGAGTATGACATTGGCTGGCGCATGGACAGTGTCCCCAAGAATGGGCTACTGGCAGCACGCTTGGGCTGTGAGACCACCAGCCGTGGCATGTGCTGCTTGGTGTTGGATGAAGCATCGCGCACCGTGAAGGTCGCACCCACCTTGGAGCCAGCAGCTGCTGTGAACCTGGAGTATTTGCTCCTGGCCTTGAAGGTCCGCAAGACTGCATCCAGGGAGCCCCTGTTCTCCCTGGATCCTGTTGACCCGCAGAACCTGGAGAAGACTCCACAGAAGAAGGTGTATGAACCCAGCTGGCTGGCTGGAACCAGTGTTGGTGATGTCATGTTCCAGGCCGATTACTTCCTGAAGGAGCTGGCCCTTGGTGAGTATGAAATGCCAGTAGCTGGCATGTTGAGCGTGTTTGACTGGTCGGAGCTCTCTGACAAGGAAAGGACCTGGGCAGGCCGCGAATGGTTTGTGGTCAGGAAGGCTGAGGTGCGCCTGGCACAAGACAAGACTCTGGTGCCATTCGTCAAAATGGGAGTGGAAGCTCGTGAGCAGGTTGTCACAAAGAAGGGTCTGGAAGATGCACCTGTGACCGCTTCCACCCATCCATTGAAGAAGTTCGCGGATTCCTTCAGTCGACACTTCGACCTCATCGCTGAGCGCAAGAGTGTGGTCTTCCACCTTCGTGAATTGGCAAAGGCTTCGGTGATGGCCAAGTACTTGGTGGATTCGCATGTGCGTGTGGATCCTCAATGGCATCGTATCGCAGATGAGATTGTGAAGGGCACGCCATCTGAGGCCCATCCAGAAATCCCACAGCTGTGGAACATGCGTGGCAATTCCCGCATCCAGCTGAAGAACGGCCGTCTCATTGACATGTTCACTGGTGGGCAGAAGAACCTGCAGGCCATCTACGGAGGTGTGGAGTTTGGCTTGGATCGCTTCGAGTTGGCTCAGCGTCATGCCCTCCAGGGCCAAACTGGAATGCAGTTGGGTCAATCCGGCCGCCCGATGTTCATGCCTCAGCGCTTCCAATTGGGCCAGCGCGCTGAGATGCCTCAGGGTGTGGACCTGAACTTGGACAAGTTTGATCTCAGCAAACCTGATCGCTTCGGCTCCATGCCCCCGTGCAGTGGAGCCCCCGGCTCTTTGGAGACCAAAGTCACCTTGGGCCGTGCCTTTCTGCAGAGCCTCCGTGCCCGCAAATATGATGAGTTGAAGCCCGAGCACCAGGAAGTGCTGCTGAAGGTTTTCCAGTCGCCCCAGTGTGACCGCACACAGGAGGGCGATGCCTTCATCGTTCCCGACCCCAACATGGAGTACACCTCCAAGTTGAGGAGCCACATCCACGAGGAGAACTCCCTTCTGGAGAGGCGCAAATTGCACTTCTGCGACAAGGCATTCAAGGTGGGCAATGCTGGGCATGACTTCCCCAGGCGTGGGAGAGATTTCACATGGTTCCACCAAGTTCGATGAGTTTGCCATTTTCATCACCGTCATTTCACTTGATCAGGATGTGTGTGCTGATGTGTGCTGTGAGTTTGGTCCTTGATCTTTTTATATACTTGTTGAATCTTGTTGATCCGGTTATGTATGTTCTCTATTTTTCTCTTTTGTTTTTGGCTGGTCAGGTCCTGGACATCCCGCTTTCAGATTGAGAAGGATGGCTTGGCGCCCAAGACTGAGGCATCCAACAAGACCGGCTTGGTGAAGGTGGAGATTGACAAGGCCTACTCGGCTTCTTTGGTGAGGGATGTCCTTCCCACTGCAGCACCTGAGTTCCAGGAGAAGACCGAAGATGGAACCTGCTTCCGCATCTACAAGATTGGCAGCTTGGAGATCCGAACCACTCAGGAGAGGTTTGCCGAGGAACAGATTGGTGTGGTGTACTCCAGCCGTGCACCCACCTGGAATTTGGCTGCGACTTCTCAAGAGCTCTCCGAACGTGAGAAGGTGGTGGAATGCAAGGTCTTCTTGGAGGCAGCAGAGGGAGATGTCGTGGGGAAGCAGCCGCATCACTTGTACATGGTGTGCATCACGGCGAACAAAGACGTCATCGTCACCGAGAAGTTGGCCAACGGCTCCACCATTTTCCTGGTGAACCCCAAGAGCTTGGAAGATCGCAACTCCTTGGCCAAGCAGCTCTTCAAGTCGGACTGCGTTGAACAGGCAACCGTGAAGGATGTGAAGACCCAACAGACCAACTTCAACAAGACCTTCGAAGAAGGTGTGACTCTGTCAGTGCGCAAGCAGTACGTGAAGTCTGTCTTCAAGCAACTCACTGGCAAGACCTTCAAGGGCAAATGGGGTGGTTTCATCCGCCGTTACGCTGGACCTTCCGTGTTCTTAGGTGGACCTTCCATGGTTCGTCCCATGGATGGCAAATCTGGCCTCGGCAATGGCTACTGGACCGCCGGCAAGAAGAAGTGAGGGGCCGGGAACTCGCTGGGAACAGTGAACTCGTGGAAGGTTGCGGCGTAGCGGCGTAGCATATATTATAGGGTACAGAGTCGCCGGACCTGTCAATTTTTTGGGCACAAGCAAAAAACACTTCAAACATCTTCACTGATCTCCAATTCACATTTATATAATTATACTATACATATATCTTAATTATCGGCCCCAGGCGGTTTCAGGCACTTCAAACATTTTCAAAGGTCGAATGGATGAACTGGTTCCGGCGGCGTCTCATTCTCCAGCGCGTTAGGCACTGATCGACATTCCCGTGAGATTCAACGAGACCACGGAGTCGAGAATCCACACACTTAGAGAATGGTAAAGCATGCAGTAACTGCTGTGACTGATTATTAATTGATATTAATTGCATAATTCATCATAATTCTACGCATATATAATTCTATGATATTGCAAAACATTTAATGTCAGGCCACATTGCAGATCATTTGAATCATTTGGTTGATTGTTCCTTGTTTTGAGTTTCCAAATGTGTGTCCTGCTTTTGCACGCGGCATGCTACAGGCAGAATGCCATCTTTACATCATGGACTCTTCTCTTCCGCATGGGTGGAAAAAGGCTGCAGCTGGTAGATGGCCGGTTCGTTGGGGATGGGCCGGTGGTTTCATGGCCGGAATGTTCCGGAAATTCTGGCGGCAGCGTCGTGCTGGCGATCTCTAAGCTGAGGCCATGCTGAGATTGAGAACTGCATCAGTCAGCTCCGTGGACAGCGAGGAGTAGGCGGGAAATCGGAGATAGTCGGAGTGACAGATGAAACAGATGGCATGAGAAATTCTCAATGAAATTCATGGCCGCGGCTCAAAATGTAAGGCCCCGATCTATACCCTGGAGCCACAGGCGATCCATAGCCCCGATCCATACCCATGATCCATGGTCCATCCATCTGTTGGGGATATGATCCAAACCCTTGATTCATACCCAGCAATGACATAAAATGACATCACTTTCGTATACTTTCTCAATCTTTCTCATAGGTCCGGATCAAGCCTCTTGTACGCAACTCACTCGTTCCATACATCCGGATTTGGAAAGCTGGCACGTCCATCTCCAATGAGGTGAACGTGCCTGGATTCTGCCCCTGCATGGCTCCATGTCGGTGCAGCAGCAACAGCGAGTTTTCAAACGTCCACCGGTGCAGCTCCAAGTATGGGAGGAGAAGTGTCCATCGTGGATCATAAATCAAGCCGGATCAAACCAGATGGTAAACTATGGTAAACTCAAGAATGAAGGCTTTAGACAGGAAAAACGAGGTAGCTACTTGGATTGCCAATGCTAGTGCTGATCGTGCCCTTCTCTCTTGAGCAGCGATTTTAGTATACTCTGACACGATGGGATTGATCTGGCACATCAGAATCTATCGCCAAGGCTGGGCAGCGCAAGATCATTGCTTGGACCCAAGGGCAATCTAAATCCAACGTTGCTTACACAGTTTGAAGGTGTACTTTGTGGCAGAGGGTGATGCAAGAAAACAATGCAATGCACGGATTCATCATAGATTTGCAGTCTGGATTGCTTGTTCTATCTTTTTCTATTTGCCTGACTTGACTCCTGAAGGTTCAAGAGAAAACACATGGCTGTATGCAAACTTGAGCAATGAGCCTTGAGTACTACTACATTTCAACCATACCAATCCATATCATATTTCAATGTAATTATTTCGCCTATGTAACTGTGTGCGTGTAATATATTCACAATATATAAAGTGTGTAGAAGATTAAATAGCCCGTTCCATCATTTTCTGGCAGGTGCTCCTCATCAGCTCAACCCATGTCACAAACGAATCGCTTCGATTAGCTCACGCGATTCCATACGGAAAATCTCAATGGTCCAGCTTTGAAGCCATGGCTCCAGTGGCAGATTCCAATGCTCCAACGGTGGCCATATTCTATGGATCCCAAACAGGCTCCACACCTCTGAGGATGGGGAGAGTTTGGGGATGGTGAAGAAGTCATGCAAAAATCCGCATTTAGGATCAGTACCCAAAGCATTTCCAAACCAAAAACGGAGCTTTCATCATGTGTTCACAATTTTTCCATTATGATTTTACTGCGTATTTTCCATTTCCCGAAGTTGAGCTATAGGCGCGGGAGCCTGTTCATTCTGGTCGGAGGTTTCAAAAACCCGGGGGAGTATAACAGTAATTATAATAAGAGCATAATATACAAACAAACCAAGACAGACCCTTGTAACTCAATTTGTCACAGATACAGAATGAGCTGAATGAGAAACGCAGTACATAGACATCCAGCTCGGATTGTAGCATGTATATATATATATATATTATATCTATTATATGTATATTAATCTATAAAATGAGAATCACATTCAATTGCGGACAATTGCGTGGCAAGGTCACCTCGGATTGTTTGCCCTTTACTTTTTGCTTAGGCACAGCCGAAGAGACAGCGTGGGAGCTAGCACGGGAAGGGCGGCGGAAAGGCTATGCCATGGAGCCACAGGCTATGGATTCTTGGCACCAACATGCCCCAGCTATCTCCAACTCATGCGCAAATCTCGAAACAGCCACACAGTGTTTGAGTATGTCAGTCTCAGTCTATGAGTATCTCACATTTGAATTTGTAACAATTTCTATCCATTTCTGGATTTGACATCATCGAATAATTTATGAAACTATGATTGCGGTATAGTGTATTGATTGATGTGTATTGCATCGTTCACAGTCATGCCGAAGGGTTATTCTTGTTAGGATTTGAAGGCACATGGGGTGCCTTTCAGATCTTGGATGTTCCGAATCTCAGCTTACATGAGCTGAGGATGAAATCAGCTTGCAAGAGCAGTGCTCTCAGAGAGCCAACTTTCGCGACATACCATGACTGCAGAGCCAAGATCCTCCAAGTAGAAATATAAACACCACAGGTAGTTTTTATTATTGGGAGGGGTATTTACTATTAGAGAACCACAGAGGACCCTAATGATAAATTAAAACCCCTAATTAATAAAGCTTGTTTTTTTCGATTTCAAAATCAATTTAAGTTCCTGTTCTCTAACGCAATTAAAATATTGCCAGAAATTGGATTTCGAAGCGGACCCTAATATTAAATTTAAATCCTTAATTAAAAAAAACCACTATTTTTTTTCGATTTCAAAATCAATGAAATTTCCTTTTAGAATGCAATGAAAATATTGCCAAAAAATTATTTTCGAAGCGGACCCTAATAATAAATTAAAAAATCTAATCGAAGGAAGTTTAGAAGTCAAACTTCCGACAATATGGAGAGATGAAAAGCAGAGCAGGGAAGAGGCAGAGAGAAGAGAAAGATTAGAAGAAAGAAGAGTAGAAGAGAAAGAGTAAGA
>Ga0126342_10012533_pt1 | contig 15113 bp, 12 predicted proteins | sample Cyp1metagenome_FD_92528 | JGI IMG/M metagenome (GOLD analysis project Ga0126342, IMG submission 92528) | Coral microbial communities from Lord Howe Island, Old Settlement Bay, Australia - Cyphastrea 1 metagenome | ecosystem: Host-associated > Invertebrates > Cnidaria > Coral ...
AAAACCCACAAATTACTACAAAATGGTATGTCCGACCCCATTTAAGGCCACCAATTCCCATAAAATGGTCGAAAATAGGCACCCCAACCCCCCCCATTCTGTAGAGGAAATGGCAAGGAGGATGGGTTTACCACATTGTTGCTGGTTCAACCCCCATGTTACCATCCAATCATATCCAACCCTCCCTTCCAGCGCCTCAGGCTGCCACAAAGGTGCTTCGTCTCGGGCTTCCCAACCATTGCCCCACCTGCGTCGCATTGGTCTCGGAGGGCTCCAGTTTTTGTGTTTTTTCACTCGTCTAAGTACCATTTGGTTATGACTAACAGTTCGCCATGGTTTTTCGATGGCCCTAATCGAAATAGATGGTAAACACCGTTCTAAATAGCATGGTGGATCTTTCTATGGCTACGTTAAATACCCAGAGGGTAGGAGTTATTTTGGCATGTATCTGCAGTTGATTACAGTTGATAGTTGGATGAACGGATGAGGTAAGCCAACGAAAAAATGGGGAAGCTCCAATGGAGTGTTGATAAAAACCTTAATGTGCAAACAACAGCAACCAATTCTGTATAGATGGTTTTTTTCCACCCCCCAAATCCGCCAGCGCGCGTCAGAAACGATAGGTCTTTGCCATGCGTCAGGGGGGCAGGCGACTGGGTGAGGGGGGGGTCCTCCCAGCGGGTTTCGGCGAGGAGCTGGGGGAGGGGGGGTGGACCTTCCATAGCATCTTCGCCATGGGCGGGAAACTCACTAATGATCTATGACTGGGAAACATCATCCTCCCAAACATCACATAAAGTATTGCAGTTGCCAATGAAATCATGTGAAATCATATTGGAAAACAATTTGGAATTCATCATCTAGTATCATTAAACACAAAGTCATTGTTGGCATAGAATGCCATAGAACCAGCCCCATCTCTATTCTCCTTCTCTCTCTCTCTCTCTCTCCCTCCCTCCCTCCCTCCCTCTCTACATTTCTATCTCGGAGTCATTCAACGACAAGTTCAGTTTTCTCTAAGCTTCCTCCTTGTATCCACCTATGTCCACGCATCCGCAAATGATGTTCCAAATACGCATTGGGATTCGGCATTTCTCTTTGGGAACAGCCCACCAACCAGCTCCCCAATAAAAACCTCCTCATTTGGCCAGGTTGTCAATTTACAAACAAACAGTTTCTCATGGTTTCGGGTGGTTCTTTAAAGTTTTCTTCTATTTGCAACTACCCCCCGGAAGTCCCAAAGCAGTGCAGTGAACAAAATGTCCCTGCCGCACTTTGCGCTGATCATCGCAGCCAGGATGCTGATGTAGGCATTACGTCCAAACTGAGTATCGGTGGCTCCCATTTGCTATTCATCATCTATATACCTCAATTATATACCACATCCCAGCCCTAGAGCATCATGTGTCCACAATTTTTCTCGCTACTTTAAAGCTTAAGAATCAGGATTGCTCATGCCTCAATCCCCAAAGACATCACTTTAAAATTGCCCTACATATAAGATTGCATTTCATCGAGATATGAATGCAATTTACTCAAGTTTAAATTTGATTTATGCTCCATATCCCATGAATATTCCGTGCATATCCCTATTAAAAAAATATTCCAAAAAAGCAATCCCTAATCAGGTAAATATTCCATACATTGATGTTTCATAAATGAACATTCCATCCATATCCTCTGGTGATTTAACATAGCTATCCAAAACGGTCAATTTAGTTTGATGATCTACCTATTAGAAACGGTGATTTTCCATATGTAACAAATTGCCAGAGGATATCATTGATTGGTAATACCCTATGAATTCCTGTGAAATCTTATTAAATCCTATCAAATCATATTATATAAATCATATTACTGGTTGGTGCTATACCTACCCCTCTGAAAAATATGAGTCAGTTGGGATGATGACATTCCCAATATATGGAAAGTCATAAAATTCCATGGTTCCAGTCACCACCAACCAGATCATCATCATATTCCCATTGTTGTTGGTATTATACCCTATTAACCACCATTAATATCACTACTTTCCAAACCACCAAACAGATTAAATCGCATGAAATCTCATGTTATAGATGGTTTACCTATTAAAAATGGTGATTTTCCATGGCTATGTTAAATAACCAAAGGGTAAATCATATGAAACTACCATAACCCTCCATTTTCCAGCTGTTCATCCCACCTGGCCGCATACTCCGCCGCCACCGAGCTCGCCGGCAGCAGCGCATAGACCACCGAGGCAGCGGCCGGGCGCAAGGCGAAGCGCGCGAAGCCGGGCCGACTGGTCCCGCGCCTTGCGGGAACACGTTAAAAAGAAGAAAAAGGTGTGAAATGATGTTGATATGTGTTGTTTAAATGCTTTATTGTTTTGGTGTATATCACGTTTGATCACAATTTTTAGGTACTATAATGGAACTAGTCATTTTCTTTTGGTTTGATCGGTGATTTTGGTTGCTTTTTCAATGTTATCACTTTATCACTATCATTGTTATTGATGCCAATTGTGCCCAATTGTTGTCATAATGATTGTATCGTTCTGCTACTTTACTCATTAATGACTACAATCATCATTGCCATGAATATCACTGTCATTAAGAAGATCATTCTTATGATTCATTTAGCTATTGACGATGTAATGGCGGTAAATAGGATCTATTGGGCTTAATTGGTACATGATGATGATTGTTATCAGTTACTATCATTGATGCTAGGGCACCCACAAATCAAAATGCTTTAGCATCAGCTTCCCGCATCTCTAAAAAAGCAAGAGCCGCTTATTGGAGGCCTGAACTATATCTTTTGGATATCAAAACAGTATATTCGGAGGTCCTAAAATGGGGATACCCCCGAATCATCGATTTTGTAGAATAGGATTTTCCAAAACTGTAAAAACCATCCATTTTGGGGTAACCCGCCATTTATGGAACCCCCCACTTAGGAGTTTGACATGGTTGAATTGGCTTTTTGCAAAAGACATCCACCTGAATGACAGGGGCTGGAGCTTGATGGGGTCCAATGGCTGGAGCTTCGTCAATCTGTCGCTATGGTTTCTCACACAATGCTTGGTTGGATCAAGTGCAATCCAAACATATCCTGGTTTGCTGTATGCAGCCTACTGTATTTGAGTGAATCAGCTTACGTTCCAATTTTGGCTTGTCACAACCTGCACCTTTTTGCTAGATTCGTACTTTGTGTTGGTCAAACTGTCATTTACGCATTATATCCCATATGGGTTTCAATCCTGCTACATGATGGCATTTACATCACCGCTTTGGTCATTCAAATGCCATTTTGTGTTGGTGAGATCAGTGTTTTTCGCGGGTAATATCTCCAAATTTCACTTGTTGCGCAGGCGTCCTCCTGGTTGACCAAGTAGTGGATTTGGCACCGCGAACGTGGCCGGACGCTGCCAGAACGTGCAAGCTGGAACCAGTCATGATCTGGGGGTCTAGGTCCTCTAATGTTCTCAGGTGGCTGGGAGCCTTTTCTCCTTGGCACTGATCGCGCTGCTTCCAGCGCAAAGAGCGCACCCCCCAAGCGGAGGGGACTCTCCATTGTGGTTTGTCAAACATCCAGTTCCAGTTGGCTGTTGCAACCCGTTCCAAAAATTATTACCAGAACTGGATGTTTGACATTGGTTTATATTATATAGGTTCATGTAGTCAATTTGGATCATGATCCCAAGTAAGGTGGAACATCAACCAAATGATTGAAACCACGGCCTTTTGTGGGCCAAATCCCAATTCCTTCCTGTGATTTTCCCTACATTCTGGGTGGTTTGACCCCACCTCAAAAATACTATATAGTCATCTCAAGCAATCATCCCAAGTATGATTGAAAAACAGCGAACATGAGACTATATAGTCATCTCAACCAATCATCCGAAGTCATACACAAGTACCATAGCTATCCATAGCTGGTAATTTCCCTAGTTATGTTCGTTTACCAATGGGTATACCTTTGAAACCACCAGTCTTGCTGCACAGAAGCTTCTCCGGCTCCATGGGGCTAATCAGCATTGCGCCCTGCATCCATGGAGGCACCTGCCAATGGGACATACCGCGGAAAGGAGCACTGTAGCTGACGTAACTTCCCTGGGCTGTTTGATTGGAGTGGTATCATTCGAGAAGCAAATGACATCACGAGTTGGGTGGGTATGTGCCCCTATACTTATATAGTCAGCCAGGGTTGAAATTAAGTGCCAGTCGGACCCAACAGGTCAGGTTGGCCCATCAAAAGCAAAATATGCAACCCTCAAGATCACAACTGGACTGAAGGAAAGTTTTCCAACTGGAGTGAAGGACAGTTTTACTGGATTGAAAGTCAGCTTTGCTAGATTGAAGGAAAGTTTCTAACCATTTTTACGTGCCTGGTTGGTGTTCTTCACTTGAAATAAGGTGAACCCAACTAGGATCGCTATCAACCAACACAAAAGATCCGTCATGGTGACAAATTGAAGTCACTTGGGTTTCTTCAATATCAACCATGGATTCCAAGAACAAATACGTCTTTGAAACCAGCTTGAAGAAACACCCATGTCACAATCAGTTTCCCTGACCTTTTCAGGTGAAGGCAACGGATGGATAAAGCGAAAATTTGACCCTTTTTATTACGGGTTGCAACTGTAAATCTATGAACATTTCTCAAATATATCTTCGGTAATTAATCACATGGCGATGTATAAACCCCATCATTCATTCACAAATGATTTTCACATAAAATATACCCTCTGGTAAACAAACATAGCTATTGAACACGGCCATTTATAGTTGATTTACCCATTAAAAATGGTGATTTTCCATAGCTATGTTAGTTTACCAGAGGGTATATTAAAATGATTTAAAATGCCCATTTATAGCTCAGCCAGGTTTGACACCGGAGGGTCAACATCCACCAGGTGGCTTTCTCGCACCCTCCGCACCTCGACCAAGATCCCCTTGCTGCTGCTACGGCTCAACGGCACGCCCTCTTGCAGACTCAGCATCTCGATCTCTCGGAAGCCCTGGCATCGTCACCACTTTGGCTGTCAAGAAAGGGGCACCTGTCAACTCACAAAATTGGTAATGGTAAAAAAATAGAATACCATCTGGTTATTTGTGCCAGTTCGCCATGGAAAGATCCACCCATTTTTAAGAACGGTAAACCATCTATTTCGATTTGGGTCATTTTAAATAACCATGGCTATGTTAGTCATAACCAGAGGGTAATATATCACCATCCCATTGTTGGGAACGTAACGGAACCGCTGGCATTGCCTGGAAAAAGGATCCCATCAATCCTCTATAAATCACCTACAAATATCACTCACCAAGGTCACCAAGGCTATATCCACTTTAAGTTCAATATTCCAGATACATGATGATACATGCATAATGACTTTCATCAACAACCTATGTAAATTCATGTGTTTCTATAAATGCAACAGAAACCCCAAAAAATCCCAGATGATTTCCATTATTTCCCATACATTCATGATAAATCCATGCTAAATTCCTGCTAATGTTCCATCTTTTTGGGTAAATTCCCAGATCATTTCCATATTTCTCCCGGAAACATTCCCTTCTGGTTCTGGTTGGTGGTATACCTACCCCTCTGAAAAATATGAGCTCGTCAGTGGGAAGGATGACATCGCATATATGACATGGAAAATAGAATTGCATGGTTTGAAACCACCAACGAAATAACAATGGGAAAATCATGAACATGGTGGATCATAGTGGGAAAATCATGAACATAATCCCATCAAAAATAGTGGATAATAATGGGAAAATCATGACAATATGATAGGGATTTAATGGGGAAATCATGATACATCATATTTAAGTATGATTAAGTGTCATATCATAATATCCCTAGTAATCTGTAATAATCCCTTCTGTAAATTGACATAGACCCTGCCAAATAGGGGTTGGAAGACTAGTTTCCACTATAAATTTGCCATTTTCAGGGTCCAACTGTTAATTTACCAGGGGCTAATCCCTTCTGTAATAATCCATAATGCTGGGTAAATTATCATATTTCACTAACCTGAATCTTGCGGCCATGAATGGGGATGATTTCCCGAATCCTAACCATGAATAATTTACCCAGATAATGGGAAACATTCAACCACCAACCAGTGATTGTTAACCAGTATTAACCATCATTAACCATCATTAACCACCAAAAAAATGATTGAACCCATCAACCAGTGATTATTAACCAGTATTAACCATCATTAACCATCATTAACCACCCAAAAATCCATAATGGGAAACAGTCCCATAATGAATCCATGCCATGCCATCGCCTCATTGTGACAACTCACCTCCAAGGGTGCTGAGGATTGGGCCGTGACCGGTGTGACCTGGGCGCCGCGGTCAAGGCTTTGTCAAAGCGCCGGGGGAGCACTGAAGAAACGTCAAAAATATGGGAAATCAGCTGGTTTTAATGACTTTAAGGAATTTTCATATGGGACTTTAATGGATTTTGACGTGATTTTACTTTTTCCGAAGCATATTTCAACATAGTTGAGAGTTGTTGATGCATTTTCACCCGGGTTCTTGGTGGATTTGAATTTTCATAGAAATTTCATTGGATTTGAACGCCATTTTAAGGGTATGTTAGAATCAAATGGATCATAGGTGCATTGTGGATCTACTGGGATCTTTGATGGATTTGGCGGATTCTGGTGGATTGCAGTCATGGACTGCATAAACATACGGTATACAGTACATTGCATTGCATTCCAATGTATTGCATTGCACTGCGCTAATTGCATTGCATCACATGATGCTGCACTCATTTCATGTCACTATTGCATACAAACAATCACATATATATAATATATACATAATATACATAGAATATGTTCGAAACAACCGTCATCACAAAGACCATGTCAAGAAACCCCAGGGCTGAACCATGGCATGCACGGACTCACTGACAAGTTGCTTGATTCTAGATTTCTCCCCATTTGAGATCATTATCATTATCCTGCTTATAATACAAGACACCCAAAAATCAAGGTACCAAACATTTTCCTTTTCAAAAAAAATGGGAGATGAAAGATCCATTTGCCACCTACTCAATAGGAATTCCTGGATCCTAAAATGGAGGTACGTTAGTACCATATTTCTGGCCATATTTTGTGGGGATATTCCCTTACATATTATCAACTTTGCCACCTACTTTGGCCTTGCTTTGATCACCAGTCAAGACTCCACGACGCTGAAGACAGGCCCGTCATTTGGCGGAGCATGGCAGGGTGGCAAGGCTAAAGGCCAGCCACCAGGGCAGTACCTGACATGGCGCATTTCGTTCAATGACTTGCCTATCAAAAAACAAATGTTAGCTTTAAAGTACCACAGGGTATATGAAATCCGTGAAATCCCATGAAATCCCACCAAATCTCAGATATAAATCAATGCTACAACCTGTTTACCAAAGGCCAATGACCCCTCTGGTAATTTAACAGTTTGCTATTGAAGCCATGGCCATAGAAATTGTTGATTTACCTATCAAAAATTGTGGATTTTCCATAAACCATCCATTTATAGATGGATTTTCCATTGCAAAACCATCCAGCCATTTCTTCAATGGGATATTTGTGGGGATATTCCCTTACATAGGCCTAAAAAAAATGGTGGGTACCTCCAATAAATCGGATCCTCAAATTCCCATTGATTTATTTCAATGGGAATTTCAGATTTATTTCAATGGGAATTTCAGGATCCTAAAATGGAGGTACCTAGCATATATAAGGCCTATTTTTCAGGCCTATGTAAGCTTCAAACAAAATCAAAAAGCGACCCCGCTCCTGCTGTAAGTCCTCATCGTGGGCAGCTCATGCCATCGTGGCGCCGCCTCCTCCAGGTGCCAGGAACTTCCCAGGTCCTCCTCGGCTTAAAACCCCGTGGATTTCATGGGGATTTCCATAGGGATAGACCAAGGACCATGGAAAATGGTGATATCATAGGGAAATGCTAGGTGAACGACATGGGAAAATGGCTGGAAATGGAGGTTTTGAATGGAACATCGTCTACAAGTGAGGGCTATTGTTGGGTAACACAAAAATAAATGGTGGTATAAATCAACCATTTGTTGGGGTTCAACTAAGAAAAATCGTGGTACAATAGGGAAATAATAGAGATATAATAGGAATGTGATGATTTATTAATAACATATTATTGGAATATTGATGTTTGCGAGGTGGTACCCCCCAGTGATGTTTGTTGGTTTATAATCCCCATCAACTATAGAACCAACTTAGCTAACTATGGGGCACCACCCTCCAGGGTAATATAAGATATCGGGGTATGGTGTAATGCTCTTGCTAATGCTCTTGATACTGTATGTGATATAAATAGATATCTCTAGATATTATAGATGGTATATCATCATTGATATCTATGTATTGATACACTTATGTATTATATATGGGTATCATAAATATGACTCAACAAGAAGACTATATCTTCACTGAAATCCCATTGGATCCCATTCAATCGCCATAATTATCCCATTGTGATCCCATATCAAACCATATTATCCTATTAATATACCATTCGGAAAAGATATCCAATTATGGATCACTATCCCATGAATATCCTATGTCCCATTCACATGGCTTACTCCACTATTATCCACTATATACTCTATCCTCCTATCTCAATCCTATGAAAGCCATAACTATATATCCATTATCAATGGGATATGTTTACTCTATTTCTGGCATTATACATAATTGACTAAATCCCATTGATATCCTAGATTTCCCTACTATATCCCATTCTTAATGTCGATAAGAGAATATGGATTGATATCGAAATCCTTCTCGCGATGTGCACATCCTTCTTCGAAATTCTTGATCATCATTACAAATCAAATGGTCATCTTCGAACATATAATCCAAATCATCACTACAAATACTAATCATTACACATGTTCATCATTATGACATTATAATACATGATTTTTATTACAAAATCTTGATCTTCGAAATTTTGGAAAACAATTTTGTAGTGATTATCATGATTTCGATGATGGCATAATATAAATATATACCCTCCAGTAAATTAACATAGACCCCGCCAGATAGGGGTTGGAAGATTCGTGTCCATTAAAAATTGGTTATTTTCAGGGTCTATACCATTATTTTCCCATAATTGGATGATTATTATCTCATTATTGTCCCATTGTATCAGAATCCATCATATATCAAATCGTTATTGATCCATATTAATCCCATAATCTAATACTACTCCCACCAAATCACCATAGATTACCCCACGTTTGCTAAAATATCACCATCTAAACGATCAAAAAGAAATCTCAATCACAGTCCATCTCCAAAAAAATACCACTGGCTAGATTGCCACAATCCAATAAATATTGTTAATCCCATATGAATCCCATTTCAGTCTCAACAAATCACCATATCATCATTCTAATAAAAATGGGATTTCTTTTTGGACTAAAATGGAACTATATAATCTTGGTGGTTTCAACCCCTCTGAAAAATATGAGTTTGTCAGTTGGGATGATGACATTCCCAACAAAAATCCATGGTTCCAAACCACCAACCAGTAATAGTCATGGGGTATTAATCCTCATATAGATTACCCTGCCCTATGGTAAACGTTTACATAGCTATGGAAAATCACCATTTTCAATGGGAAAATCCACGATTTCTATGGTCATGTTCAATAGCAACCTGTTAAATTACCAGAGGGTATATATATATAAACCATCATTTAACCATCATTTAACAATCATTAACCATAGATTTACCATAGATGATTGTTAAATGATGGTTTATAATCTATGGGAAATTATAAACCATCGATTACCATAGATTTCCCCAGCTTTGTCGATCCCCCCGACTGGATCACCGAGGCGCCGCCCAGCTGCGCCGGACCTTTCCGTTGCCGTTGTCGCCGTTGTAACCGTGGCCGTTCACCTCGTGCCCGCCGTGCCCGCCGCGGCGCTCGGTCAAAACGTAGACCGTGGAGGCCGAGTTGGGCCGGACCTTGGAAAAAGATGGGGAGGTCATCAGGAAAGTTAGATTTAATATGATTTAATATGATTTAATGGGATTTCGCTACAAAATCTGGGCAGCAACGTGGCCAAAATCGACCATGAAATGGGGTGGTAGCTGTAGCTGTGCGCGTGCGAGTCCATCCGCACGTTGCTTAATGGCTGTGGGATGGGATTTCAGTGGGATTCAATGGGAAACCAAAGGATTTAAATGGGATTTTCATCATGAACAAAATGAGATGACTGGGAATTAATTCCAATTAAACAATTAAATTCCCCTTTTCATCTTAAAGTCAATGGGATTTTTCATGAGAAATCATGGAACATTACTTGGAATTAATGGCATTTGACGAGACGGGATGTTTGCGTCCAAAGATATGAGATGTATTATAGCCCGTTTATGGACCCAAATGCATCCTGAGAAGGTACTTAGCCCTCCTTCCTCAGAAAGCACGACTGGATCCACAAGGATAGGATCATTTCACCGATTGGTGATTTTAACTGGTTAGCAACTAACACAAAAGAAGCTATTTGATGCTATTTCACCAACAACAATGGATAGTGACAATCGAACAAAAAATGGGGCCTGAAGTGAATTTGCAATATGGGTCATCATTTATGGTAGCTTTGAATTAAATTTCAATCTTTGAAACTGGCAACCTTTGGAGAGATCCTTGCGCCAACAAACTTGTGAAACCAGTTCCTACAAACATTGCAATGGTCACTCCACCATTCGTAGATGATTCACCTATAAGGGTCTGTCTAAAGATAGGGTACGCCATACAAATCCAATCTTGATGGGGGAAATGCGGTTTTTAAGTAATTAGATTTTGGGGTTGCCCTATGAAAAACCACCAAATGGCACATAGATCATAATCTTGTTTTTTCCCTCTTAAATCATATTATCAAATATATAATTATGAATCACATATTAATGATACACATCCCAAAATCATAATGAATATTATATAATGATACAAATCTATACAAATCCCATGATTTCTACTATTTCTGCCCCACTATTTTGAAACAAACCCAGAGAAATTCATGAAACAGGCCAAGGCGCAGTGAGGACGCTACCCGTTGGGATATCCTTGAAGGGTTGCTGGAACAAAATCCCGTGCTTCAAATATTCCTTGCAGGTCGAAGGGTCGAAGCTCCAGCGGAAACTCAAAACAGGTCACCGAGCGGTCACCATTGGGAATCAGAGAGCAGCAAAAAGTGGAAAACTCAAGGTACAAAGGCTCGGTTTGGCACCATTCAAAAATCATGAAAAATAGACGATGTTCCCCACAAATAGCATCTTCTTGCATTATTGTGGCATTTTGCTATATCATCTATCCGCAGCCAAAAATATCCAACACTTTTGGTGCCAAGCGGCCGGCACGTCCAAATATTGATGGTCACGATCCACCCAAGCCATCACACCTCCGGCGCCGCAGTCTGGAATTTCCACAGCCCGTTGAACACCAAATACCAAATCCTTGATGTGAAAACATGTGAAAACCCAAGGTTTGTCACAGGGAACATCTGCTAACCATTACTGAAGTTGCTCAGTTTCGAAAGGACCAGAAATAAAACCAAAATCTCCACATGCTTCTTGGCACTGCTAAGCCAAAGTCAACATGACAATAGCCACCAGCATCCACCAGCGGCAATGTTTGACAGCGCTGCCCGGTGAAGGGCCTTCATCCATGATGGTCTTCCTGACTTCCAGCTCAGTATTGGAGGTCAATGTGACATTGAAACTGCCAGCCGTAAGGGGCACCACCACCGCCTGGAAACGACATGGGTGACGGGGGTGATGGGCCTCTGGAAAATGGATGAAAATGGGGGATATTGAATTATACCCAAGTCTTTACAAATTCAGAACTTGGAATTAGAGAGATCAGCTGCTAAATTTAAGGTTAGGAAGCCCTGATTTTTTTAACATTGGCAGGGAGCTGTTGGGTATTAAGATGATCATGCCACTTTGTGAGTGTATGGGAGCGCCAAGCCTTTTATAAATGGAAACCCAGTGGTTTACCATAGGTACTATCCCCACTAGTCATTCGACTGGGAGTTTCTTGCCTCACGATTCCTGGTGAGCCAGGTGACCATCTATCAAGAGCGTGGCTAACCTTCAGCCTAGAGGAAACACCCACCTAGCAGGATAACAAAACAACATTAGCATAGATTATACTGGTTGGTGGTTTCAATCCCTCTGAAAAATATGAGCTCATCAATGGGAAGGATGACATCCCATATATATCATATATTATGGAACATACAATTCATGTTTGAAACCACCAACCAGATGTTCATGAATTTCATGGCCACCAGGTGGTTTCCTAAGTCTACCGGGCTACCCCCATACCTCTCATCCATTCGATGCGGATGCCGAGCCGCGAATCCTCTCGGTGGCTCCCCTGGTGCGGAGGGAGCCAGAGATTTTCTGTCATGAACGGAAGAAAATGGGCTAGTTATAGTGTAATATTTGGTTAATTATTATGTATAATGTATATATATATATTGTATGATATGTAATGGCAATATAATGCATGTTCGTATTTCAGCATTAGTGATCGGAGTGATTACCATTCAAATTGCATTGTTTGTGGACCATGTCCCGTTTACCCCGATCCACAGCTTTCATCTAGTTGGACTCGAACACCATTTTTTGCGGGCGCCAGCAAGTTTTAGCCAGTCAATTGCTGCATCTCAATTTTTGAAGGTGGGCTTCATGAGAGTATATCAAAATTAAATGTCTCTGGTTGGTGGTTTCAACCCCTCTGAAAAATATGAAAGTCAGTTGGGATGATTATTCCCAACATATGGAAAGTCATAAAATTCCATGGTTCCAAACCACCAATCAGTTAAATGTCTGATTGTTCCATGATGTTCAATGCTGAATTTCTATGAATTCTCCCAAAATCATCCAAAATCTCGATCTTGAGACACTGAGCCATCGGTCAAACCGCCTGTGGGAACCACTTGAGGGAAGGAAAGGTTGGCACCTTTGGGTGCGAAGGTGCTAAACCTCGAGCGGCAACGGCAACGGCAGGCAAGGCTGGCGACACTGGGAAACGCTAAGAGATCAGATATCGATTTAATCTTTAATTAGTTTCTATTCATTTCAAGTATTCCTCAAAGATATTTCAGACCAAGTTCCATGGCTCGAGACCAAATGGGGGTACAACATGGTACACCCATGGGGTTACAACCAACAAACATGAGAAGCACTTCCAGTCACTAGATTGTCACTTCGCAGTTGGTTCATGACTGAGATGGTCTGTGCACCCATGGGATCGTCGACAAGAATTACTATACCAAGAATGACCAAGTCCAGTAAAACCAGGGGAAAAAATGAGCGCCTGGCTGGAGTTCCTGTGTATACATTATACGAAGTCTCCCAGTTGTGCTTTGGGGTAAAACTTGGATGTGTGGGACCCGTTGAATAGGTAATAACCATGTGGAATAAGCTGAAAAAATGAAGTGATACACCCCAGAAACACATGGCTTATATTACCACCTAACTGGAATGCACCCAAGTAGACAAGACATGAGGTTTGAACCTCCATCGCAGCTCTGTTCATAGGAGATTTCGCCAGCAAAATTGTGATTTATATAACGTATTATAACGTATCATAACGTAAATATATGTTTTGAAGAGGTATAACATGGTATAACAAACATAAATAGTGATTTGATGGAATTAAAATGAAGTGAATGAAAACCAACATGAAGCCTCACAATGGCTATGCAAATCGTTGAAATCATCTCAATCACCTTCCATCCACATTTTCCATGTCAAATTTTGAGCCTCAAATGGCTGGACCTGCAAAACCAAAAATGACCTTCATATGCCTCACCTCCTTGGACATTCCATGATACCCCATGATATTCTATGAATCAATGAAATATGTTGAAATTTAATATCATTCGCTTCACATCCCTTCACTGCTTAAACCATAATATTTGATCATATTCGTTGATTCAATGGTCCAAGACATGGTCCAATCCCGTTGCATTTCCACTGCCAGGTCAAGGCACATCAACAGTTCCGGTCTTTTCGGCTTTCTGCCTGCAGAGATGACCATAAGCACAGCTGAAGGTCGATGGGTAAGTGCTGGTAAGTGGTCAAACAAAGGTTATCTAGATTATGTAATATATATATATTTATTTACATTTATATGAATATCAATCTATATCATTATATGCATAACACTTATATGAATATCAATCTATATAGTTAATTATGTATATATTTATATATATCCACCAAACATGCCATCAGTTGGAGTGCCACCACATGGTTGAGCATTGCTCAAAGTGGGATGGTCATCCCACCGCATCACCACAAAGTATCCAAATGCTAAATGGCTATCATAACCCAGCTAGTATCACCCCAAAAACCCAGGTAGTGTAAATCCCTATGATTAGCAATCACTGAGGTACCCTCTGGTATGGAAAATCACCATGCTATTAATGGGTAAATCAACTATAAATGGCAATTTTCAAAAGCTGTGTTTGTTGACCAGAGGGTATGCAAATGCTAAATGACTGGTTCGTGTTCCATACGTCTCTATCAATCACAACAAATTGTAGCAACGATAAAAAAAGGAATAGACCGGTTTGCAAAGCTGGAAAATATGAAGGACACATCATCTTCACTTAAATCTATACCATGCTGGAAATACGGTTCGGTAATTTTCCGGGGCTGATGGACATTTTATGGAAACTGGTTGGAAAGTTTGAACATGTTTGAAGTATCCAGTTATATAGAGATATATCTACCATAAGCCCTTGTTCTATACATGTGTACCAACATGGCATGTACAAACGGATAAATATGGTTATTGAATGTTCTTGACCACCTAATCCAAGTTATAGTTATGATTAGTTCTAATATAATTGGTAGTTATTACTGACTATGGTTATAAGTTATAACGATGGTTATTAGCTTATGATTAATGTCAACCCCGGATAAATAAACCATGGTACCCTCCCAATTCAACAGCCGTAAACGGGGTTTATTAATCCAGGGTTGAAATTATCCCATATCTATTGTCATTAACCCACTATAGTCAAATCCCATATATTCCCATATATTC
>Ga0126342_10012534_pt1 | contig 15112 bp, 10 predicted proteins | sample Cyp1metagenome_FD_92528 | JGI IMG/M metagenome (GOLD analysis project Ga0126342, IMG submission 92528) | Coral microbial communities from Lord Howe Island, Old Settlement Bay, Australia - Cyphastrea 1 metagenome | ecosystem: Host-associated > Invertebrates > Cnidaria > Coral ...
TTCATGTTCCATTCATGTTCCATTCATATTCCATTTATGTTCCATTCATGTTCCATTCATGTTCCATTCATATTCCATTCATGTTCCATTCATGTTCCATTCATATTCCATTCATGTTCCATTCATGTTCCATTCATGTTCCATTCATGTTCCATTCATGTTCCATTCATGTTCCATTCATGTTCCATTCATGTTCCATTCATATTCCATTCATATTCCATTCATGTTCCATTTACGTTCCATTCATGTTCCATTCATATTCCATTTATGTTCCATTCATGTTCCATTCATGTTCCATTCATGTTCCATTTATGTTCCATTCATGTTCCATTTATGTTCCATTCATATCCCATTCATATTCCATTCATGTTCCATTCATGTTCCATTCATGTTCCATTCATGTTCGATTCATGTTCCATTCATGTTCCATTCATGTTCCATTCATATTCCATTCATATTTCATTCATATTCCATTCATATTCCATTCATGTTCCATTCCTGTTCCATTCATGTTCCATTCATGTTCCATTCATATTCCATTCATATTCCATTCATATTCCATTTATGTTCCATTCATGTTCCATTTATGTTCCATTCATGTTCCATTTATGTTCCATTCATGTTCCATTCATGTTCCATTCATATTCCATTCATATTCCATTCATATTCCATTCATATTCCATTCATGTTCCATTTATGTTCCATTCATGTTCCATTCATGTTCCATTTATGTTCCATTACTATTTCATACCATCTATGTCTATGTTCCATTACTATTTCATACTATTTCATTACTACTCCGCTATATCACCATGATATCCTCGTTATACGACCACTTTTGTTTGGGGAACTAGCCATGTTTGTTGCTCAAATCACCTGCAGCAAAGAACATTCCAGTTTTTTCAGAGGTTTCCTAAGATGTTCCCAACATGTTCCTGGAATCAGTTCGGTTTCACCCAATAAACATACCCTAGTATTTGATGTTTCACTGGGATTGTAATTTACCAACCAGAAACTTGTGCTTTAATAGTGAACATGAATTTTATTTCCCATAATATATGATATATATATATGGGATGTCATCCTTCCCATTGACTTTCACTCCATCATTTTTCAAGATGGTTAGCCAGCACCACCAACCAGACATATATATTAAGTGGATTGTAATCCCATTCCATTCCATTCCATTAAATCCCATTAAACCCCTTCAGTGGGTAATGGTAAGCATACCACCTATTGAAAACACATCCCCTGAATCAGTTTTTGGTTTTGAACTGAGGAATCTCTGGAAGACGGCCATAGCCCAGCTGAACAAGAGCTCTGCCTACACCCAGCATGCAGGGAGCCCAGTAAGGCAAAGAAAATTCCATCCGAAAACAGGACATTTCGCAACTGGAAAGCTATTCATTAATGGTTGGTAATGGAGAATACTGGATAATAATGGATGGTTAATGGGTAATGATGGTTAATCATCCCAGCGGGTTGTTTATCGAACCCACGTTTCAATAGGTCGTGTTTCTGACCTTTTCTTTCGTCCCACAAAAATCATCATTTTTTGACAGTTTCATATGAAGGCGTCAGAGTTTTTTCTAGAAATTTTGGGCGCTCATTTTTTGCCTAATTTCTGTCCTTCATTTTTCTTCACTCTTTTTTTCTCCACTCTTTGATCTTCACAAGTGCTTGATTCCTTTTGTTTGCATAGCATGTAGGTATGTATGGAAGTGCAAGAGAACTTGCAGCAGCATAGCGTGACGTATATATGAAAGTGCAAGAGAACTTGCAGCAGCGTAGCAGGACGTATGTGGGGAAATGCAAGAGAACTTGCAGCAGCGTAGCGGCATAGCATGACGTACATATGAAGGTGCAAGAGAACTTGCCGCAGCGTAGCATGTAGGTATGTATAGAAGTGCAAGAGAACTTGCCGCAGCGTAGCATGACGTATATATGAAAGTGCAAGAGAACTTGCAGCAGCGTAGCATGTATGTTATTACCACACCCCACCCCTATATCATGTGAAGACTTCAAAAAACCTACAACAGGCTTGTTCGGTTTTCAACCCGTAGGCTTGCTTAATCATGGATGATTTAAATACATGGAGATTTCTTAAAGTGGGGGTACCCCAATAGCTGGATGGTTCAGAATAGAACATCCTATTGAAATGGATGATTTGGGTGTATTCCTATTTTAGGAAACCTCCAAATGAGATATAAAGAGGATATACATGGAATATATATATACATGGTATATAATGGGATGATAATGGGATATAAATTGTAATTATATAGTATGACTTCTAGTAAATGGGATATACATGGGATGCACATAACTGGGATAGAAGACGAACAATATGATAACATGTCGGGTGTTTGGAAATGGGTAACACATCTGATCGTGTGTCAAAATCAGGGATTGACCGCCAGTTGTTTTGGAAAAATGAGGGATTGACATCAATGAAACATTCTTGTTGAGCACTTCAATATCCACCATTTGGTTTACAAGTATCATACATTATGTATATGCCATAATATATATATATACACATGCATATATCATATATCCCATTATACATACACATACATATATCCCATGATATTCCCATAAGATTCCCATTCTTATGTTCAGTTTCACCGCTCTTCGGGACGGAAAAAAACGACCCCAAGGACGTGCAGCAAATTTTTGGCGCGGCGTTGAAGAAGGAGGGATTGTTGTAGAAAAATGTGCAGGTCTTGGGTAGGTTCAACCACCAACCAGATGACGTGATGGTTGCCCTCTGGTTATGTCAAAATAGCTATTGAAAATAGCCATTTATAGTTGATTTTCCCAATAAAAATTGTGATTTTCCATAGTTATGTTAGTTTGTCAGAGGGTAGTGATTTTTCTAGTGGTTTTCATAGGGTATAAACCAAGAATGGGAATATGATGGGGATAACCAACTAACAACTGTAGTGAACTTGCCGTGGGCCATGTGCACTTGAGTTACATGGTTGGAAGGCATGGTCAGTGGCCAGTAGGCATTTCCACCTCGTTTCTGGCTCAGTAGCCGGACACTTGCATCAATACAGTTATCTATGAAGTGCCCACAAAAAGCATGTTCTAGTGCACACAAAAGCAGGAGTTTATCCTCTAGTCAAACATGGCTAGCTGGAAAATCACCAATTTATGGAGGGATTTTCCCATCAAAACCATCATCTGGTTGGTGGTTTGGAACATGATTTTTTTTATTTTTCATTTCATATATGGGATGTCATCCGAAACCAATTGACTTTCACTCCATCATTTTTCAAGATGGTGAAATTGCACCACCAACCAGAAATATATATTAAGTGGATTATAATCCCAGTCCATTCCATTAAATCCCATTAAAATCCCATTGAAATCCCATTAAACACTATTAAATCATCGTTAAACACTACCAGATCATATTTCCATCGGGAAAAAACCCAGTCATTGCAACCTGAACAGGACCGCCGGGCTGCAGCTGGATTTCTGCAGCAAATGGGTGTGCGCTCAAAAGGCGGGTTTTTTTGGGTTCCAACCACCAGGTATCAACAGGCAAAAAATGTGGGAAAATGGTGGGAATCTGTGGAATTTGTGTATTTTTTTTGTTTTCGTCCCCGAGAGTCAACTGTTTTAAATGTTTTAGCATCCAGTTTCTGTCGTTCCCTGAAGATTGAGGGCATATTTCTTTAAACATGGACTTTTGGGGATGGGGTTCGCTTTTTTTTGCATCAAAATGTTCGCCATTCTGTGAATTTCACATCTCCCAACAGACTTTGGAGATTTGTGATATTTGTGGGGGTTTCCTAAGTCATAGGGCCCCCAGTTCTCATCCATTTATAATGAGGGAAATCATCCCCATTCATGGCCGAACTATTCAGGTTAGTGAAATATTTTAATTTACCCAGATAGATGGATTTCCCACCATAAACCATCCAGCTATTCCCATATGGAGGTGTCCTAACCTAAAATGGGGGTAACCCCAAATCATCAAATCATCCATTTATAGATGTATTTTCCATTATAAACCATCCAGCTATTGGGGTATCCCCATGACCATGGAAACCAACCGCGTTGACCCCGCCGTTACCACCGTCCCCTTTTGAAACCAACGGTGCTATAGGTAGCGCCCCCGAGCTTCTCATCCGCGAGGTGACGAAGGCCGCTTTTCGAAAATGTGATATGATGGTTTGTACTATAGTTACTATGTATATATATATATGGCAGTGTGTCAAAACCCTGGTACCCCTGGTGAACATCAAAATAGCTGGTAAATGGATGTTCATCCCCCTAAGAATGGTATTAATAGGTATTGATCCATAGCCATATATATATATGGGTAAATAAGGGACTTCATTAAGAATTTTTAGATGGAATTTTGCCTGGAGTATATTCCATTGTTATATAACTGGTGAATTTTTGACGGGTTTTCCATGAAGATTCCAGTGATATTCTATATGATATATTCCATATTATATGATATATTAATGGTACTTGACTGGAAGATTGGTTGATACATGTTGATACCTTTCTGTATTCAAACATGGCTGGCTGAAAAGTCCCTTGTAAATGGAGCTTTATAGATAGGGGGAGGTGGTCAAACTAAATTGGATTTTCCAGCTAGCCATGTTGATTACCAGACAGTAACCATGCTGAAAAAGCCTGAGTTGGGATATAAACTATGGCTATGTAGCCACATATGAAGTGGACAGGCACCCCCAAGTAGTTTTGTCTTTTCTCTCAATGGTTTAGAATCGCTCAGCCACCAAGCCAGAGAAGTGGAAAACCAGCAACCAATCTAGGACCAACAAATAATATGTATGTCAGCAACACAGCCAGTCCAAGGGAAGTAAGAGGAACCTGGTTACTTCAGTACCAATTTTTTGGATGGTTTTTCCAATGTGGAGTTCCCAGCCATGGTTGATTGCTGGAAGGAGGGTATCATGCACCTATCACTTAAACATCTTTAAACCATCTAAAACCACCATTTTTGGGTGCGAAAATCTGTTGCTAAAATCTGTAAGTAGTTGAGTCGCGGTGCTGGGTGAAAAGCACAACCCGGTGAAATCCCCAAATTCTACACGCATATTTTGTTGGATGCTTCTTTTTAATATGGCTTTGTCAGAAAATTCAGGGAAAACCAGGAGAAATTTAACTTCGCATTTTACGGTTGATTATCCCTGGAAAAACCCCTGTGTCTGAAGTCCCAACATTTTTCTGGGCAAACTTGCATGTTTCAACCTCATCATCACAGTAAATCATGGGATTGGGAAGGGAAACTCCTTGGCTAACTGCTTGATATACCTTAAAATTGGCCTTTTCAGGCCCGAAAATTGTAATATCCTCAGTATTTCTTCGTATTTCTAGGCCAGAATATACCGTTATCTCCCAGCTTAATCCAGATTATTTCACATCAAATGGCTTGTTTTATACCATTTCCCCAGGAACCACTAAAAACATCCATTTGACCAGGAATTTTCGATGAATTTCCATGGAAATCCTACGAATTTCCCAGAGTTTTGTTTCGGGGAAAAACCACACGCCACGCCACTGCGCCAGGTCTTCACCTATGTGGGCTTCCGCGTGGGCGGCTTGGGCTATGGCCCGCGATTCAGGTGTCTGCAGCCGACCCACGGGCTCATGGTGGAGGCCATGGGGTGGCGATGAGGAAGTTCTGGCTGAAAGGGAATTTTGCTGGCAAATCATTGGACAATGGGGAAAATGATGGGGAAAATCATGGGACAAATCAGGGGAAAATGATGGGAACTCTCCTAAAAAAATGAAATTTTGAAGAGGGAAATCCACGAAGTAACTGAAGGTTTTTTTTGTGGGAAATCATGGAGAAATCGGGGAGAAATCAAGTCAGTCAACAGATGTCAACAGTGGCTTTGTGCCTTAAAATGTCATGGGGATTTAACTAAAAGTCCAAGATAAATAGGCTGAAACATGCTGAAATCAGGCATTTTTTGGGGCATTTAATGGGATACATAGCCAACAATATCTGGTTGGTGGTTTGGAACATGGCTGGATTATTTTTCCATTCAGTTGGGAATGTCATCATGCCAATTGACGAACTCATATTTTTCAGAGGGGTAGGTCAACCACCAACCAGATCTGATATTTCTGGGTGTCCTCAACTTTTCTTTTTTCCCAGCGGACCTGGCAAAACTTGAATTCATAAGATTTCACCATTCAAACTTGAGATTTCAGCCATGAAGAATGGATATGTGGTTGCTATCAGATACTGTAGATATCTGTATATAGATAGGTTTTTTGGCCATTATAGGCCTCCATGTTCAAAATCAATGTTCATCGATTTTGATGGAAAGCATCTAGACCTTGGATGTGATGGGGAATCTGATGCTGGCTGGATGCTGGCTCGGTGAATAGCAACCCGACTATCGTATGGCTCACAGATGTTCACAATGAAAACAAATAAGGTGGGTCTTTTTAAAGGTTTTGAGATACTATGGTTTGAGACCTTGTGAACCATATTTGCATATACCTCTATCATCTATTTCAATAGTTCATCAATCTTTGCGGTGGTGCAGTAACATTGTTTGACGGCCATGAAGTGGGGCTTAGTAAGTAATCCCCCATTTTCAGACCCAAAGTTTCACAAGTTTCACAAGTTTCATAGCTAGCAAAGAGTTCCAGCAATTTCCAGTTTCTTTTTCATATCATATTTTCATAAAATGGTTGACTCGATGGATTTTTTTTTCCAGGGAAAAAATCGTCACCGGAAAGCGTTTCGATATTTTTTTCCCATTCAAAAAAATGGGGGCTTTCCGGTGAAGAATTTTCCCGACAATACCAATCCATTGGCGCTTACCCAAGCTGTTATGACATGAACAGTTCGCCATGGTTTTAAGCCATGGCCCATGAAAATAGATGGTTTACCGAACTTCAAAATGGGTGGATCTTTCCATGGCAAACTGTGAATGTCATAACCGGTATATCCCCAGCATTGAGTGCTTGGCAGCCCATTTTTGGTGCGGCTAAGGGCGACCCTTCAAGCATGCACGCATTGGGATGCATGAGGATCGCAGAGGAGGCGGCGACGAATCCGTGGCATATTATGGGCTTCCCATAGGAAGGTTTATGAGGGAAAATCCATCGAAATAATGGATGAGAACTAGGGTTTTTTTGCCATTCTTTGGTGTTCTCTGCCTTTCTGTGAAGCTCCAAAAGTGAGGCTATAAACTACTAAGATGGATAGAAGACCAGGGGCACCAGCTGAAGTTGTTCGTTTTGACTGGCCAGGCAGATGATTGGGAGAAGGAATTGCAGTACCATCCTGGCATTTTGGATGGATGCTTGCAATCGCAGAGTGCACTTGGCTGAAGCTGAGCCAAAATGCACAGGAGCTCTGAGCTGCGGTTGAGAACTGGCTATGGATGCATTGGAAAAGTCCAAGTTTCTTGGGCCTCACCTTAGATCCCCAGTATCGAAGAATGACAAGTGCCATGGTGATGATCATGGCTTGGTAGCACTTTTGACCCCAGCTTCATGACTTGGGGGTCCCTGTGATCTATTGATTTTAACTTGGCTAATTACTGTATCTGTATATGATATATCTCACCGTTTCAGGATGGTTCAAACTCAAACCATGTTGAAACGCAGTTTTTGAATGTTTTTGATATTTCAGCCCCATTGAAAAATCTGATCGATCTGATCGGAAGGGATGAACAGATGGGTATGGGTCACAATTCGGTACCCCAACAATTGGATGGTGAATACTAAACTAGACATTTCCATCTGTGGTCCCCTAGGTCTTTCATTTTGACCCACATCCAGATGTTGTTTGATAAAGATATTGCACCGCTTCAACTTGGAACCGATTCTCGGGTGATTTTTTCATGAGAGCTGTGAGAAATTCAAGCCCAGCACTGTGGCCATCATGGGGAAACAGATGATATCAAGCATCAAATTTCGGCCAAGCTATTTTCAGACACGTAAACTTATTGGATCATCCATCTTGATGCATTTTTGGGTTGACTCCCTTATAAATCCGTGGTTGGACTTCCTAATCTGTGGTTGACATTGCAGTTAACGCCGAAAAGGTGTGCAGCTAGATACAAGTTCTGGGGCTCAATCATTTGTGATGTCAACCCTGGATTAATAAACCCCTAGGCTGTTTAATTGGGAGGGTAGGCTTTTATGTACCATATTGTGACTATTTGGAGGGTACCCCGGGGTTGACATTACAACGTTGGCCAGACACGTTGAGACGTTGAGAAGTCCTGAACTCAGGACATCCAATGCAGCTTTGACGACACCCCATAACGGGATGTCGTCAGCCAAAACATCCACATGTGAACATGGCATTATTAGTTATAATATAATTAGTAACCATTATTAGTAATAGTAACCATGAATATTTTTTTTGACATCTCCAGAACTGAAAATGTTTGTTAAAGAACGCCTTGTTTAAGAGATTTTAAGAGCAGATTCATACTTGGCAAATCCAGATAAACTTTCGCTTGGCGCTTTGTAAATCGGATTCTTCCGGCAGGCGGGTCGCAGGTCGCATTGTGGAGCGATGGCTCGCCAAAAAAGATGCTGCGATGGTACCAGTACGCCCTGAAATGCTCTGGTCATAGAATTGGATGATGGGAAAATTGGAACCGGAAAGCCCTATATTTGATGGTAAAAACAACAATGGTTTCCGGTTAAGATTTTCCCTTAAACCAACCCAATGATCTGGAGTCTAAAGAATCTAACGTAATTAGCAAGTCTTGGGGTTCCATGTCGATTGCAGGAGCTTTGAAGGTTTCCTAACCCAAATGATCCAAACTTAGCCCCTTTTAGTATTGTATTGAAATCTATCGCTGGGGATCCCCCATTTCCAGAAACCACCATGTGGCAATGGCAGTGAACTGAAATTGCTGGTGTAGATCAAGCCACGGTCAAAAGACCACCAGCTGGTTTGGGGTGTAGCGACTTTTAAAGACACCTTTGGAAAGTCATCAGCTTCGTCTCAGGTTTAGAATTGTTACTTATGTTTACTTTGAACTAATGTTTACTTTGCTTAGAATTCTTCAGGTTGGATGCAGGCTTCATGTACATGGCTATGGACCCATCTAATTCCATGAACATTGACAAGGGTTGACACGACTGGAAGTTTCACGCTGAGCCTAGTCAAAACAGGAGCTGTCTCCCCGCATTTGAACGAGATGGAGCCTTGATTTTGCCAATGAGGAACGCGAGGTCTTGGGTTCTCCCTCTGTATCAGGGCCAAAAGTATCTCCATGACCCACTGTGGAACGCTGGAACTGGCTGGTCAGGCGCGAGATAGCGCACAGGGGCTGGGATGGCACCAGGAGAGAAAGTCACGCAGACTGATGGGGACATATCCAAAAGCAACCAAGACCCCACGAAAGTCACGCAGAACTCGCTGAGCCCCCTCACGAAAGGAATGTTTATACAGGAACACATCGCACCTTTTCCATCCTTTCAAATGGCAAAATCATCATATCATCATATTCTTCCACTTTTCCCAATGTTACTTGGGTCAAAATCATGTCTTTCAAAGTCAGCCTTAGTCTTTGGTCACGTTCGGTGAAACTGCGACCTTCTTTGGTCGCACATGGCCTGACGAGTAAACGAGCCACTCTTGCCACATAGCCATGAGGCGGCGTAGTTGCAGGGGGGGGACCTCGATCTGGCACTTAACAGCAGTTCTTGAAGCAACGCTGCCGGGGATTTTCACGTGTTTTTTTTTCAAAAGAAAAGAGTTGGAGAAAATAAATGGACATGAAAAAGACAGTGCAGGCAACAAGGGATTCCCAAAACAGTGGTGGGGATATATGATTGGTTGGCAACGTGATTCAAAACATTTTTGTGATTTTGTTGGGAGGTTCCAAACCACTGAGCCAGCTGATGACCAAAAGTCTTAGATCATCCTGGTGGCAAGATCGGCAAGACCCCTGGATCCTGTCAAGAATTCTTACAGAAATCTAGCGCACATCTTGATGAATCATGTTGGATCCAGGGCATGATTGTGTTTATTTCTGTGGATTAACCTTGAGTCCTCTGTGGTCATTAAATTTACCCTCTACTGTAGTTATTTATGGCCCATAGAAATAGATGGTTTACCTATTAAAAATGGTGATTTTCCATGGCTATGTTAGTCATAACCAGATGGTAGTAAGTAAAGTACATGAACATCTCGAGCGGCATATTTCTGCATGGTCAGCGGCACATCTACAGCAACTTCCTACGGGAGCTTCGTACGGGAGTTTTGCAAATCACTATCCCTGGAAGGTTTTGTTTGTTGCTGGTCACCATTGGACCATTGGTTACCAAGATGTTTCCAAGAAAATAAGAAAAGCCAAACATTGATGTTTTAGAACCTAAGATTATTTTCCCGATTAGAATCCATTAAACACATGATTTGACATGTTTTTTTCAATGCCTATCCGGTGGTGAATGGAGGGAGCGGTGAAGGGAGCTATGGTTGTATCCATATATGGGGAACCAAGGAGTTTCCTAGAATCAGAGTTTCCCAGCCACACAATAATCTATGGTTAATCTATGATTAATCTATGGTTAATCTATGGTTAATAATGGGAATAACAATATCATCAATATATTTGGTTGGTGGTTTGGAACATGGCTTTTATTTTTCCATATATTGGGAATGTCATAATCCCAACTTACGCTCATATTTTTCAGAGGGGTAGGTTCAAACCACCAACCAGGAGAGTCTATTTAAGTCTACATAATTTGATGTGTGTAAATATCTGCAGAAATATGATCTGTGTATGTGTGATATGTGTTTTTTTTTGCAGATTTCGCCAGCGAACTGAAGATTATTTTCTCCAAAAGACATGGACTTGCCATATGAACACATATATAAACCTCATTAAACCCCACATCATCGCCATATATTCCATTAAATCTTTGATGGTTAATTGAATCAGTGGTGGGGAAGAACTACACAATCATTGGAGATATTTAAACTAGAATCCCACAGCCATTAAATCCCGAATTGGTGAGGAAGACTAGATTTAGTTGATTGGTTGAAGGGAACATCTGGAGGATATACCTACATTTGAGGGTTAAAACGATGGTTTCCTGTAGATAAAATATAATAAAACCCCTTAAACGATGGTTATAAAGATCCACTTTGATGCAAAATTCGGAGATATAGTGAGATGATACATTCAGTGGAGACTCTAAATACTTATCCCCACTATAATGGTGGTTTCCTAAAATATGGCTACCACCAGTTCTCATCCATTTATAGATGGATTTTCCCATGGAAATAAACAATCCAGCGTTTTTGTTGGGTATCCCCATGACTGTGGAAACCACCATATCATCATATCTATAACCCAAATTTGATGATATATTATGGATGATAACCCTGTATATTTATATCTCTAATATGGTGAAGATATATTTACCATTTGGTTATTTAACGTAGCGAACTGGAGAATCACCATTTTTCATAGGTAAATCAACTATCAATTACCCATTTTCCATAGCTATGTTAGTCTGACGGAGGGTCATCTATACCATGCCTATAGAAGCTATGTTAGTTTACCCATAGAATTCATGAAAACATATGTATCATATATTGTAATATACCATCTGGTTATGACTAACAGTTCGCCATGGAAAGATCCACCCATTTTTAAGTTCGGTAAACCATCGATTTCTATGGGCCATCTATACCATGGCTATGTTAGTCATAACCAGAGCCCCCTAAGATTTCACCATTCCTGGGCCAAAAGGTCCAGGAAACGTCCAGCCTCGGCATTGGTGCCGCGAGGTGCGGTGCCGCTTTGGAAAAACAAAAAAAACGCAATTTTTTGGGCGGTTTTTGGAGTGAAAATGATGATAAACCGTGAGATTTTGGGGGACACTATATACTTTAAGCCAAAGGCAATATACATCATCACTGTGGAAGTTAGACTATCTTAGCAGGGGAGGTGGGAAACAAGAAGTTTCAATAAGCAACACTAATGTTTTTGTTCATGATTCATCCCAGACAAATACAACGGTTGGTGGTTTCAAACATTCCTGGATTTTTTTTTCCATAGATTAGTGGGATAATCCTTCCCATTGACTCAAGACGACCCGCAAAAAAAGTGAGTCGGGGCGGATTAATATGGCAATGCAAGCCAATGATCAGGAACAACCCGTACTATCAGTATTGTTCATATCATCAGTTTGTATTATAGATGATTGTAGTATATACCGAAAGATCTGGAGAGTACTTTGATAACATCTATTAACAGCCATTAACTGATGATTATAGTACTATTAACAGCCAAAGATCCCTAATCGTGGAGCTACTTTGCCAGTCGGAATCGATGGCTGGATGCTACGAACCGGCCATCTTTTGGTTGCGTTAGCAGTGACTCTGAGCCCGACCCTGTCACGAGTTGCTGGTTGGTAGATTCTTTTTGGGAGATTGTAAATCATGTTGTTGGTATTTTATCTCATGGAATACCCCCTAATAAATGCCTCCTGGGTGTAAAAACTCCCAATGTTCAGAATTATACTTGGTAATCCTATACCCAAATATCCCTTGAAAGAATCTTTAGAATACACTTTTTTTTACCCCTGCGATTGGTAGCCAAACAAATGCCGTCATGTTTTTTCATGCAGATAAGCTTAGAATATCCAATGCGTGAAATATCCCATAAAACATCCCATAATTATCAAGAACATATTCCAGAATTTTCTGGAACATATTTCATGAGATCTCCCATAAAATCCTTCTCCAAATGGGGAAAGAAAGGCACTCGTTTTTTTCTGCAACTTCTCTTGTCTCAGGAGCTTCGGGTGGCTCCATTTCGGTGAAAGAGGCGAAGAGTGGGAAGAGGCGCTCTCAGCAATACCCTCTGGTTATGTCAAAATAGCTATTGAAAATGGCCCAGTCGAAATAGTGAGTTTTCCCATTAAAAACGGTGGATCTTTCCATAGTTTTTTGTATGTTTACCAGGCCGGGTAGTTCAGCTAGAAACCTTCATTTTTGGGGGATTTCCCAGCCCCGTTTGATTCCCTCTGGGGTATGATCTCACACATATTAGGGTCCATGGTGCTGGTATATTTAAGCCAACACTGGGTGATTGTTGGGCGAAATGTTGATAGATATTCCAGCACCATGGGTTGCATATGTCTAATTCGGCTGTTTGTTCTGCTTTGGGGTCTGAAGAAATAGTTGTTTGATGTTGTTTGACTTCCATCCATTCCTGTATTGTTGCACCACAACATTCTTGTAACATTTGTGGATGTTAACATACTTTAGCATACTTTAACCATAATTTGGTCCTTGGAAGGGTCGCTTGGTGCGAGTAAAAACTGGACACCCATGGTATGTTTGACGATTCGTGAGTCTTCCTACTGAGACCGAGCCAAATCTATGGTCTTGCCTGGGGCTTCGCGGTCTCCACAGCGCAGTGCAGGGACAATTCCTGGAAAGAAGTGAAATTGGTGCCTTGCTTAGTGCTGAAAAGTTGCCCATCCCTTGAACCAAAGATCAGATGATTCAATATGATTCAATGGTTTATCATAGTATGTTCATTAGACTGGCCATAGCTATAGCAGCATCCCCCCTTTTTTGACACACTCCATGGTAAGCTCAAGAAAGGTGTATCACTCATACATTCCATCGTCATCCGATGCTATCCCCCATACATGGTTGGACAAACACAAGCATGGCAAGCCATAAGCAACCTCCAAAAAAGATGCAGAACAGTAATTGTTTACCATAATTTACCATAATTTACCACTATTTTGGGATTGCAGTCTACCAAACCTCTTCATTAGTATAACTGGGGGACTTGTACCGATTCTTGGCGGCTCACCCATCATTAGTATAATAGTATAATTAATACACATCTATATGTGGTTAACAAGATGAAACATGTTCATATAGAGATATAACCAACATATATACAGTGATAACTATATATATATAATAACTATATATATACAATAACCAACATATAACCAACATGTGAAATAATCTATAGAGACATATGATGTAGACTATCATAACCAACATCTACATAGATTATCATAACCATGCTACACATCCACCCTCTACGGATGATTTTCCTGTCGCAGCTGAGGTGGAAGTCAGTGGGGAAGACTATTCCGCCTTAGCCCGCGGAGGCGGAGTCCGCGGATCCATTGCTGAAGTGAAAAAACTATGGATTCCGATGGGAGATTCCGATGGGATACCCAGATGCTCCATGTATGGAATATTTACCAACATTTGCCCTAAAAATATCTAAAAATCACCCAAATGTAGGTAAATATACCAGCACCATGGAGCATCTGGGATATGACATTTTTGTCAGGATTTGTCCCGATGTTCCGACTATTCGGAATCTGTTTTTTTCGGGAATCTTTCTGATTATTTTTTCGGGTTTCCGCAAGATTCCGCAAGATCAAGTCAACAATGGTGCTGGCAGTGGGATTTTTCATGGGAAATACCTGGATGTGCTAAGTCGATTTTTGGTTCGGAGGTGAGGAATCCACGATTTTTCGATGGAGGTTTATGGGTGGGAAAATCATGATATTTTATGGTGGTTGGTTGGATATACAATCCCGGATTTGCTGATGATTTTCGTTTCGAAATCCACTAGAAATGGAAAATTTTCTGGGGAAGTTCCACAAATCCCAAGTTTGAAGCAACGGAGATTTTCTTGATTTAAACGTGCGCTTAAAATGGGTGACTTCACCAAGAAAGGTCAGTTTTTAGTCGATGGAATCGCTATGTAAGTTTTTTTTGCTAGTTTAGTTCACTAGGTGAAGTGTTGGCTTTGACGAGATATGACGATACCAGCATGGTTTCCAGGGTTTCCATCATTTGGTTTCGATCTGAAACAAGAACAACTCAACATACTTCACCAAATATCACCAAATCCCATAATGATTTATACACGTATGTTCACATATGTAACTGGTTGGTGGTTTGGAACCATGGAATTTTATGACTTTCCATTCAATTGGGAATTTCATCATCCCAACCCTGGGGATCCCTGTAGCACATTATTCACTACATGGCCAATGTCGCACCTGAGGCACTACATTCAGCATGTCAGCTCTCAGAACAGACATTCATAAATGACTACCCCAAAAAAGTCATAAA
>Ga0126342_10012535_pt1 | contig 15111 bp, 10 predicted proteins | sample Cyp1metagenome_FD_92528 | JGI IMG/M metagenome (GOLD analysis project Ga0126342, IMG submission 92528) | Coral microbial communities from Lord Howe Island, Old Settlement Bay, Australia - Cyphastrea 1 metagenome | ecosystem: Host-associated > Invertebrates > Cnidaria > Coral ...
CAATTTAGTATTGGAAAATCTGATAATTTGGGAATTTTCTGAAAATTATTTGTAGCTATTGCGAATGAACCACATTTATTGCAGATGCTCTGGACCAAGGTTGATGTTTGTAATTTAAAATCAGTAAGGCCTAATTTAAAATCAATAGGGGCTGAAAAATCAGATTCTGAAAATTATTTGTAGCTATTGCACGCGCTTTACTATTGTCCATCCAACATTATTGGTATCTATTGGTTATGTATTGTTTTCACTATTGATTTTGATGAGCATATAATCATATAATATAGTTAATGGTGATTTTAGGGCTATTTCATGGGGATATAATGGGATATATATATATATATATATGTACATATATATATATATACATATTAATTTGTGTTAGTATTTAGTAAAACTGGATATCTAACATATCAAGATTAGTACATGTCCAATATTGATGATACTAAAAATGTTGGGAATTCATTGTTTTAAGTCTAGCGCAAAGGGATTTCAACTACCAAAATTGATGGATTCCATCAACTGACTGGGAATATTGATGATATTATCAGATTACTCCAGAGAAGTAGGGAGTTGTTGTTGTTTTTTGTATCAACGTAATATCTCATGTCTATTGACTAAGCCATATATTCATGATAGAGATATTACAATAATAATGTCACATGTTACACTATCTTCAATCAATATCTCATGTTCGACACTATCTGATTAAGCAATCTATTGTTGAATATATTGTATTTGATCATTATATTAGGCCTGGACTGCCACTGTGGTTACTATCACAAGCAACATATCATAGACTGTTGATAATGTTACTCCGAATATCATGGTAAGATAGTAGTATCATCATCTAGATTGTAACTTTGATTCTGCCACATCGTTTGTTTTGATATTGTTGACATCATGATGATCTACGGTGTTGACAGATATTGTTACATCATGTTATAGCGCATTATAACAAATATTTTTGCTACCACTATCATCATCTATTGTCGTAGTGTATTGATTATTACGTTGGCGTAGTTTTCTACTATTGTTTTTGTATAATTTTATCATCATCCTTATCACTATCACAGTTTGCTGGTGGTTTACTTGATTATTCATTGGTGTGCTTTCATTGTATGATCACTGAAATTATATGTGTGATTATTGTTGTTATTACTATTGATTATGATACTGCTGATTATTGTTAAACACTTATCTTTAGCGAGCTGTTATGATGATGCTCGCTACTATTTTCCAATGTTTGGTGCAAGAACATGAACATGTTCTAGCTGACTTGTCCAGGATATGTTTTGACTTCAACGCCTTGTGAGTTTGACTTGTGCGGAGAACATGGAAAGCTCACATCGTGACTACTGTCGGCAGGGGCCAGTCCAGTCCCATGGTGTTGATTGTTCATTGATCGGGGATCTACTGATTGCTGGTTGACAATGGTACCTGTGGCGTTCTATGGGTTAAATCACTTACTGTAAGTCCCCCCTTTTCACAGGTTCATTCCAGATTTCTGTCGCTGAATACCCATTTGGCACATCCCAATCTTTGAATTTAGCAGCTGATATCACCATATTTTCCCATGATTATCCCATCACTATCCCTAGACGAACCAACTCATGTAAGGTGAAGGATCGCCAGCGGCTAGTGGAAGGCGATGGGAGATCAACCGTTTTTTGTTTGGTGATATGTTGGTTGGTGAAAGATAAGTTCATGTACTATATTCGTGAGCGTGTTGGTGAACGATTTCCGGTGATTTGTCAATATATTTCTTGTATCCCCCAAATATCTTAAATTGGCATATGCGCTGAAGGTTGGAGAAAGCATGAGAAAACTTACCATATATATATCATCGTGTGTTGTTTTTTGTCATGTCGATGGATGTTTTTTTGTTGCTGGACGTACAACAAGAATAGTCTCGGTGAGATGCTCGGTGATTTGGCATACGGATGCACATCTCAAGATTGGTTGGTCATCATCTGTAAACATATGTAACATATTATTGAATTATTTCTCATACGCCCCACATTGTTTAGCAACACTGCATTGTTGTACCCTCTGGTAATTTAACATAGCTATTGAAAATGGCCATTAATAGTGGATTTTCCCATTGAAATGGTGATTTTCCATAGTTTTTTGTATGTTTACCAGAGGGTAAACCATATCAATCCAAACACAGATTCAATCCATCGACATGAAACCATCCAGGCCAGGTTACCAGGTTGTCCATAATGAACCCAAGATTGTCATCCGTTTCCCCAAGACTACCCAGAAAACGGGTAGGGTTACATTGTCACATTGTATATGTTGATTCATAGATGTGTATATATATATATATACACAGATCTCATCATCTCCAATGCTTGTATCGTAATCTATGATGTGTTCAATACATACAATCTATAATATATATATATATTATATTGTTAGTTCATAGTAAATTATAGAATCATCATAGCTTCCGAGTTCACTATCTGCTGGTTTATTACAGTTCTCCAAACTGATATTTTATTATCAACTATTAAGTGCCATCAATTCTTCAATGATCACTGTATATCATATTATATCAGTATATGAAAATAGAAAATCACATGATACAGTCGTGGAATCCATTTGGCCATATATAATGATACAAAAGCACTATACTATATGGACTATAGTTATACTATAGTATAGTCCATGATTTTCCCATAATTATTGACACAAAATGGAACCAAAATATGAGTATTATAACCATGATAACCATAATATGGACACAAAATGGAACCCATGATTTTCCCTATGTTTTTCCCAACTTTGTCAACTCCTCCGCCCAAAAATCTTCTCGAGACCTGACGCCTTCCGCGCTCTGCGGCCTTCGCGGCGTGTGCGCCCGGCGCACCGTGCTGTCGCAGCTGGCAGCGCTACGCGCCTGGGCTGCGGTGGTGGTGCTAAGGCGTCATGAGGCGTGGGGTATGCCGGGCATGCCGGGCATGGCGTGGGTGTACAAAAGTTGAATGGTTATCCTGGTTATCCTCATAGTTGAATAGTTAATCTCAGTTAACCTCTATATTTTTTATAGTTTATGGTGGGTTAACCACAATGGTCATTTGAAAACTATTCAACTATGAAGGTAACTATGGTTATTCAACGAGTGAATTAGACATTGAGCCTATAAGAAGAGGCTTATTGTATAGTCGTTGACCATAGGGTCAAGATCCTTGGTATAGTTAACCATAGTGGTATTTAATTATTAATGATCATATTATTAGAGGTTAACTATATCAAGGAGTCTATATAGCGTAAGCCTAATATTTAGACTATACACACTAATCTTAGACTGTACATAATATATATATATATATATATATATATTGGGAGTTCACTATGTTAATATAGGTGTAATCCCCAGATAGACTATCATTAGATGTGTAACTAACATTGGGGTTTACTATGTTTATTAGATTATTACTCATGATATGTCAATAGGCTATCTTAGATTATCATGTTCACTAATATAGTGTAACCTCCAAAAAAGATAGAACTGTGGAAAACCCGACATTTCATATACAATTTAATACTGTAATTCCATTGTTAGCATTAAATATAGTAATGCTTATAGTAAGATGATAGTTAGCATAAGTCGATTTCATAGTTTTATACCTGTGGGGCATAGTGAAAAGCCTGACGAGAATAACTGTTATTACATTTGAGTTTGTGAGTTTTACTGGAAGTATTGTAACATGATAGTAATTACATTATTCGTAGAAGGGTATGGTTTGTGGAATGATTATTTTAATTGATACGAGTTATGGTGATTAGGTTTATCAGTATGGCGAGCGGTTCTATACTATTATGATATATTATGAGTGCTTTCTATACATAATCACAATTCACATACATTTAATATTATATACTAATATATACCCTCTGCTAAATTAACATAGACCCTGAAAACAATCAATTTCTATTTGAATCTAGTCTTCCAACCCCCATCTGCCAGGGTCTATGTTAATTTACTGGAGGGTGTATATATATTATGCAAGGAGGTGTGAGGGGGGAAAACAGTTCTTGGGATAAATCATCCGCCATTTTGGGATGGTTGGTGGATTGCTCAGCATAGTTTTCCAGAGAAACCCATGGTATTTTGAGATAAACCTATGTGGGATAACTTGTTTGGCTGGTTCTGTGCCCCGTTCATTGCTATTCTATTCTTAGCAAAACAAAAACCTTGACTACCATAGGCCCTGCCAAATAGGGTTGGAAGATTATTGCCTTTTTGGCATGGGTTGTTTTTTCGGATCTATGTTAGAAGGCGGCATGGGATATTATGATTATAGATGATGTAGATATTCCCCTTGAAAATGGGCCGTAGCGGCATCATTTATTTGTGATATTTACAAGGAATTATGCCTGGCAGGATCTAGGTGGGATATAGGTATGCATGTGGATGAATAATGACAAAGTGGTTGTATGGTACGGATAGGTATTGGCATTAATCATGATTTCTTGGGACATCAGCCCAATATGGGTATTAAAATAGGTATGGATAGGGATACAGGTATGAAAGAACCATCATAACCCAAAAGATCATGCGATGTTGCAAAGTATGTGAAAAGAATAGTCTGTTTGTCACGTTTTATCACATTGTTTCCCAGATCATGAACATAGTGAACATAGTCCTCAAAATTCCATCCGCCTAATATTAAACACCCAAAAAAAATGACTCCAAAGATGTGTACATCGCCTACTAGGAGGATCGGAGTAGTTTTGCTGCTGAAAAAAATCATTCTGCACAGGTAATTATTAGCTCTGTCCAAATTGAGAACATTGCCAGTATCGCTGCACTCTACAATCTGCACATCCATGGAGACCAATGATGCAGCAGATTTATAGGGTAAACTGCATTGGGTGATGCCCCAATGCAGGTTGAGTTGAAAGCTCAAGAGGAGAAGGTGCTGCGGCTAGTGTGGAGTGTGAGCTTTTTTTTTTCAAAGGTATGAGGTACATATGGGGGGTTCCATAAATGGAAAGACCCCAAGATGGATGGTTTATAGTGGAAAATCCTAAAATGAATGATTTGGAGGCGACCCTAGTTTAGGAAACCACCATATAGAGTATGTAAATGGGTGTTTATCTTTATATGTATACATGTAAAACCACATTGGGTATGTTTCAAAAGCAATGTATGGAACATTAAACCATGGATCCAAAGCACTGTCCTTAGTTCTGGAGTGTGCTTCTATATTTTTTTCACATGGTCGTGCTTTTTTTATCGGTCCGCTTTATGTGAGGTATACTTGCATTCCGGTGACCATATATATATATATACATATACATATACATACAGACGTTTATGTATATATTTCGAGAAGTTATATCAGTATCTCTATCACATTTTAGGGTTTGTCTACCTCATCTTCTGTTTCTATTTGTTCTGCCTCTGATGTGTCCAGTTTGATACAGGCATATACTACTATAAATAGTGTTACTATTACAAGCACAAGTAGTAGTAGAAGTCGTAGTAGTGGTAGTGGTAGAAGTAGTAGTGGTAGTGGTAGTAGTAGGAATAGAATAGTAGTAGAAGAAGCAGGAGCAGTAGCAGTAGTAGCAGTAGTAGCAGTAGTAGCAGTAGTAGCAGTAGTAGCAGTAGTAGCAGTAGTGGCAGTAGTGGCAGTAGTGGCAGTAGTGGCAGTACTGGCAGTAGTGGCAGTAGTGGCAGTAGCAGTAGTAGCAGTAGCAGCAGTAGCAGCAGTAGTAGCAGTAGGAGCAGTAGTAGCAGTAGGGGCAGTAGGTGGCAGTAGTGGCAGTAGTGGCAGTAGTGGCAGTGGCAGTAGCAGTAGTAGTAGTAGTAGCAGCAGCAGTAGTAGTAGCAGTAGCAGTAGCAGTAGCAGTAGCAGTAGCAGTAGTAGCAGCAGTAGTAGCATTTCTTGCAAGACAATGATAGTTTATGTCCATACTACGTAAGACGAACATAGCATCAGCACCTTTTTTTACGTCTCATTGTTACCATTAGTTTTTAACTGTATATTATCGATATAGGTACTGACTTTTTTTTACATTTGCAATGATCATATACCATTACTAAGATGTTATATTGTATGATTACTGAGATATTATTTTGTTTAAAAAAAAACATGTTTCATTGTTACATTATATTACATTATTACTAAGACGAACTCTTGTTACTATTACTAAGATGTTTTGTTACTACTGATATAGATAGCAATATTATTAGTACTACAGCCATATTAGAAATTCAGAAAGATCCTGTAGTATTATCAGTATTATCAGTGTTACCCTCTGGTTATTTAATATAGCCATGGAAAAGTGCCCATTTATAGATGGTTTACCTATTAAAAATGGTGGATCTGTCCATGGCTATGTTAAATAACCAGAGGGTATACTATGTCTCTATATCAGTGCAATTTTCGCTACACCTCTCCGCTGGCGTAGGCCTCGCTCCGAAGCACCTCGGCCCTGGCCGTGCTGCGGAACGAGCTTCGGGCCGTGCGATGGCAGGGGCACCGTGCCTTGACGAAGATGGCCATGTTTGTTGGACAATTTCTTGGGAAACCTCTTCATCCCATCTACCATTTGGTTATGACTAACATAGCCATGGAAAGATCCACCATTTTCAATAGGTAAACCATCTATTTCTATGGGACATTTTCCATGGCGATGTTAAATAACCAGAGGGTAATTAGACAATCATGGGAATATCATAAGGGAAAATACTGATCTGATAGAGAGATTGTTGGTTGAACATGGTGGATATTGGTGTGATTGAAGCATAAAAGATGCTGGTTTTATGGGATATGAAAATAAGATGAGGCAAACTATATTAATTAGTGGGTACCATTGCACTTTCCTTGTTTTTCTGGGGTGAAATAGTTGCATCCCGTTCTTTTCTGAAAAAAAAATGGTGTGAGTGTTTTTGCGACTTACTACCGATCGCCATGCAGTCTTAGTTTTTTTGGCGCTGAGAAACGTTAGTGGGGGCAAGTGCCAACAAGCAAGAATTGGCGATGAGATCAACACATGTGCAAGCAACACTTAAATCCGAGTAATCAGAACATGTGAGGGACCTTGGGTATCAACCAGGAACGTCATAAGTTTTATTGCCCAACTTGGGCGAATTAGTTCCTCAAGTAATCTCAAGTATCAATAGCTCACCAACCAACACACAGGCGTATGTATAATTAATCAAATAACATGGATATATGACCAACAGAGGCCTTGGAATCAGTCCTACAGTCTTCTGTAGGACAGCCAGCAGTTCAAACGAATGGTTCTCGGTATCAATCGCTAGCCAGCAGTGACGATACGTCGATCCTGATTGCCTTTGGAAAATTACTGTCCTCTAAAAGTTAACGATTTTCAGGGTCTAATTTAGTAATGATTTGGATTTGTCAGAGAATACGGCACCGGCAAATGATCATGTTCCCATATTTTCCCCAACATAGCCATTTGGAGGGTCCCTTAAATTCTAAGACACACCCATCTTAAGGTATTTGCAAGAAACCATTTTGCGGCATGCGAAGGTTGGGATTTCGCATTGTCCAAATCCTCAGGTGCAGCTTTTCGACTTGCACAGCAGCGGGCCCTTCTGGCACAGTTGGCGCCCTTCAATGCATGGCGACAGCTGAGTCAAGAGGCTCACTGGGGTTGAGTTGATTTGTTCGTCATATCCGCTTTTTTGTTTCAGAATCGCAATCTTTGGGATGGCTAATCCTCCAAAGTTGTGCTGCTCACTGCGAATTCCACGGTTTTTGGATGTTTTTGGTGATTAGATCACATGTTCCTTTGTTCGATTGGTTGTGCCCCAATTTTCTGTTGATTGAATTGATCAAGGATCGCCAAAAAAAAGAACCTTTGGGACATCACAGGATATCTTTTGTGACTAGGTAGACAAATATCGTAACGGCACAGAGATTGGCACAAATTTATTTATGGGCCACGATGGCCAAGAATAGTGTGGGTTCCATGACGGCACCAATATTTTGTTTTGATACAAGTACGTATGCATAGACTATGCCGGGCTATGCCGTTTTAAGTTTGGACCAATGATTGTAGCAGGGGACTCTGTCCATTCATTTTGAAGTCATGCAAGTGGGAATGAGAGAGATATATTCAGTAGACAAGAGTTCTTAAGGGTACGAGTGTAATCGAAAATATTGTTCCTCAATTTCCTTAGGAAACCACAAGGAATTCATTTCGCTACAATATCGACTTGAAGGATTTTCTTTTGGCAAGTCTCAAACATCGCCCTGTGCAGTTTTTTGTTGCTTTGGGGATCTTGCAGGTTGACTCCATGTTCTTTTCGTTAAGAACACTTCTATAGGTGTAACCTATTTTCCAAAGAAATTCATGTTGATCCCCTCCATCCAGGCACGCCATGCAGCCAGACTTCGCTGTGAATTGGAGTCTGCCATGGTCTCAATGGAGAAATGGGATGAGTTGGGCGGATTTGGGATGTGGAAGTTCATGAACTTCCAGAATCGGCTGACAAAATTGCTTGGGATTTAGGCAAAAGAGATAGATATTATATATATATATAACTATTAGGTATCCAACTATCTAACTGTCTAACTATTAGGCATCCAACATAAGATATATTTGATATCTTAGTATATTATCAACATCCAACATCCGTAGCCAGCAGTGAAATGGGTTTCCCAGCAAGATAGGAAGAGATGACAGAACATACGTTTCCGTGTAATTTTCCAACGACCTGTGTGGCAATCTCATCACAAAAATCACCAGGTGAACCTCAACACGGTTTCGGCCTTGGGCTCCGCACGAGCTGAAGTCAAGGCGGGAAGATCAGTCCACGGATCAAGGGATTGATTGGAGGAGGAAATCTAGAGGAACACATAAGGGAAACCCATGTCTTGTTACCATCAACCATGGTTTTCTTAGCAGATTATGCAAAGAAGACTTGGAATGGAGCCTTTTTGACTGGGTGATGTTCTGATATTGGAACCATTGCGTGAAATTGCTGCGTCTATAGCAAGCTTATTCAAGCTCAAGGGACCATCCATCTGGATCCATGTTTAGTGATGTGTTGGGTCATGAATTGTTGCTGGCCAAACCAATAGCGCTGCGAAACAAACCTTCAAATCTATGTCAATGACGGACACTTTTCACACTTGACATCACCCCATAACCAGAAGCTCCTCCCAGCTGTGACGATCAGCCATGATTCGGCGCGATGCGGGAATTCCTGAAGTCTACAGGGGCCTCATCGTCGGCAAAGGTGGCCACAAGTTGCAGAAGTTCCAGGCTGAATTCGATGTAACGATCCAAGTTCCAGGTGACCAAAAGGAGGGCGAGGTGATGGTGGAGGGCGGAGAGGCAAAAGTTGAAGCATGCATTGAGAAGATGCGTTCAGTCATTGAGCACCACTCTCGCGGTGTGCAGAGGATGCATTCAAAGAGCAAGGGCAAGGGCAGCGAGGGCGGCGCGGGCGGCGCGGGCCGGAAAAGTGAGGCAACGTCCCAGGCAGCTCGAGCAACCTGTTTGCTTTGCAACGCCGAAGTGGCGGGTCTTGTTACGGCTGTGGAGCACTTGCAGGGCCAGAAACATCGTATGAAGCTTCTGAAGCAAAGGCCTGACTTTGCCGAGATTTTCCAGCGTCAGCGTTTTGATTTGGCAGACCTGGAAGAAATGCTCTTAGAGCCTGAGATGGCAGAGTTCCATCGGGAGCTGAACTTCAAAGTGGATGAAATTCTGTCCGCCATCCCTGAGATGCAGCTACGGGCAGAAAAGATGGAAGAGGTCAATGCTGAGATTGCCATCTTCAGCGAAGATCCCAAGTGGTTGGAGATCAAGTCCAGAGTCGTAGTCCACTGGGATGACAGGCTGACAGGTTGTAAAATTCAGAGGCTGACCAGAGCTCCAGACCTTGGAGAAATGCTGACCCGCTGCAGCTTCAAAGAGCCTCCCAAGGCCAAGATCCCAGCATTGCCGGCACCACTGCCACAGGTAAAGGATGTGTCAAGGTCGAGGAACAGCCTCAAGGCAGCTCATAAATATCCTGCAGCGCCAGGGTCTTGCCGTTTGGGCATTGCCATGATGAAAATGCTTGGCATCAATTTCTCAGACTATGACTTTATTTGTGGGACCTCATTCATAAAAGCACTGGCTGGGGATGCCAGCAGAATCACGGATGCCTTCTACATCCAACGCTTCCGTCAGACAGCCTGTGTGCTTCACGTCCCTTCGGATTATCACAGCCAAAACGATGCTGGGCGTGCTGTTGAGATGCTGCTTCGTGGAGACTCACTACCAGGCCAGAGGTGTTCATGGAAGATTCATGGAAGTAAGACTTTACCGTGTACAATCGTGAAGGTATCAGATATATATTATCAGATTGTGTTTGCTTACTGGATCTTGCTCGCCTATACTGTAGTGTTGCATTCTTACTGCATACCACATATGATCCAAACAGTGCAGACATGCAGAACTGTTTACCCAATGGCCTCAGGTTTTTTTGCGGCTGGGACAACTGTGGCCATCGATGGGCACACCTTCTTTGTAGTTAGCGAGGCCAGTCTCCTCCATGGTGCAAGGTGAAGCTGACGTTGTAGCAATGTCGCTATATCATGCAGCACACCCGCAGTTGATGTCATCGTATCAGAATATCTTCAGACACGATTCATGTCTTAAAATCACATCGTATCAGAATCATATCACATCTTCATCTTAGTTTGGGGATGCTTGGGGTGTTAAATGGTTTTCAGCCACTGTGTTCCGTCCCTCACTGTTTCGGTTTCGGTGCAGGTGGACGCAACGGATTCCAATTCGACTTTGGTGGAGATCAGGAGCTCCAAGACAGATCAGATCGTGAGGACGCCAAGCGAAAATCACTACAATTTTTGCCCCCCCCAGTTATAAGTTGGTTTATAACCCCCATGAATATAGTAGTTGTGAGTTCTAGGTATCATAAACCATAGTTTCACCAACTTGGATATCTAGGGGCCCGACCTTGTAGTAGTTTCATTGCGTTTTCATGTCGGTTTGGGTTCTAAACCTCCACTGCTGGCATTATCACAGCTCAGGCCTCGAGTCGTGCTTCAAACTGCGCTCAATGGCAGTGAGCACATCTTGGGGTGCAAGTTGAATAAGGATGAAACGCAGCTTCTCTCCATCAAGTGGCTCTCAACGGAGCAGATCCAGAGGGATCACCAGGAGAGTTTCACTGCGGCCGGGCAGCATGTCCGATGCATGTTGAGCAAGGTCGTGGATTTTTTGAGGGATCATGATGCGGAGCATGAAGAGCACCTCGTTTGGAAGGTGACGTTCGATGCCCACGGCAACGTTCCAAACTTTGAGATCGCCACAGGAGTGGAGGATGTGGAGGTACTGCCAGCAGGCCTAGAGTGAGTTTCCGGATTTTTGGCTTCATTCAGGATACAAAAATGATGGGAGCAGTGGCCAGGGGCTTAGCATTACATGGCAAAGGAGCTAACATCATCATTCTGATCCTGATCCTAATCATTATCATTAACGTCACAACGATAGAAATAATATGATAATGACAATGCTAATAATACATGATAGACCATAATATCATTCGTGAATATCATCCATTGAATATCATGAATATTTAAGATTCCCATTGATATCATTTTCATGAATAATGACACCACTATGTAATCCAATATAATCCAAAATTGATATCGAATATCATTAATAAATATACCAAACTTGACATTGAATATCATAAATTTGATACCACTATTAATTCAATATGAATCATCGCATGTTGCATGTCTATCATCCCCATTTTTCCCGCAGGGCGTTCGACACCTGGCCCGGCGCGCCGCCGAAGTCGCTGCCTGGCGTCGGGGGTCCCCAGAGGGACCTGGGAGTTCACCAACGGGGCAACGGTGAACAAAAATGGTGGTTTAAACATGATTTAACCATGAAAAATGCATAAAAATGGTGGTTTTATACATGTTTATACCATTAAATGTGATATGAATAAGTCTATTGGCCAACATGGACACCATAGCTCGTGAAAGAAAAGAAGAAATAAGTCTCTCTCTCTCTCTATATATAGATGTACAATGAGATGTTTTTTGGGGATTTTTCTTGGGAGTGATCAAGCGTATGACCAAAACCGGTATTGATTGTAGGGGATTTTATTCCCTGGCATATTAGTGATTATTCAATCATATCTAAGTACAGTGCGTCTAAATAGATTTATATAATATGATTTAATCATGTCTAACTGTCTGACTATAATAGGATGTCTAACCATATCAAATTACAACATGCCGAAATATATTTAATATTACTCTGGGTAAATTTCATCACGACCTCACTGTTCTCCCTCACTGGAAATCATGGTTAGTAAGGGAAATTATCCCGAAATTGCCAGGAAATATTATTTCAGGTTAGTGAACTATCAGAATTTACCCAGATATTGGGATATTATTGGGATATATACTATTGGGATATATACTATTGGGATATATTGGGATATAAGTGTCTACCATTGGGATATATTGGGATATAGGTATTATATGGTATTTATACTATAATTTACCCAGATGAAGCGGTCTGATCCCATCCAGTCCCATCCACGCCAGGAGGGGGCCTTCTCTGTTTGGCCCCGGTCTTCAACGCTTGGAGTCGGCAGGTGGGGGTTCGAAGCTGGTTGGATAATGATGACCGAAGTGATGGATATAGTTGATGTTTCATAGTTGATGTTTATTTTTGTCCGAACCAGGTGATTGATATTGATTGATAGTTTGACCTGCCTGTTCAGGTGAAACATGTCAATAGCTGACTGATGGACATAGTTGATGTTCAATATTCCACCTGATGGATATAGTTCATCATCCAAAATAGCTGATCGAACCGAATGACCTGTTTTTTTTTATCATGATCCTGAAGTGGTTGATGGATATACTCGTAGTTCATGGATGCTTCTTGGGAGCCAAGATCTGGAAACCTTTCTTTGGAATGGTGAAGTTCGGACCGGCCAATGCTTCACCAGGATCACCAACCGAGTAGCTATGGTCATGATCGTTTTGAACAAGAATGATGAACATAGCATGGAATTTTTGACTTAATAAGTGATATTCCTGAATATTCCTGACCATATTTAGTGGTCGTAAAACTTAATGATAGTCGAATGATAAAATGTTCCTAATACATCCTAATACTAACAGTGATACTGATAACGAATACCGACAAAGGAGACGATGATTTTATGATTAGCGCTGCAATCACAATCAATCGTACTGAATGAATAAATGTAGTCATCGTCAAAACGATGACCACATCATAATCATGGCAGTGAATGATACGGTCATAATATATACCAATAGGAATAGTTAAATTTTGAAATGCTGATCATACACGCTTGCAATAATACTAGTGATATTTCACAATTGTAGTATCATGGATATTTTACTAATTATAGTCAATGACAGTCACAATAGTAAAAATTATGGTGAGCTCCATTATCATTGGGATTTTCATCCATATTCTCACTACCATCAATGCTAAACAATGATTGATTATACTGATAATATTATTGATATTATTGGAGAATAGATATTGATAATCACTATAGTCATGATAGTAGATAGTGATAATAGCGATCATACCATTCTATTACATTATCCTTTTTTTACCACTATACTGTCATTCATCCATGTATTAATTTTATAACTATTCATGATAACAAAGCAGTATTTGTTCACTTAAACATATAATATATATATATACCCTTTGGTAAACTAACATAGCTATGGAAAATCACCATTTGTAATGGGTAAATCAACTATAAATGGCCATGTTCAATAATTTTTTGTATGTTTACCAGGCCGGGTATATGTGATGGATAGCTCAATATGATCATTAGAACGGAGATTTGGTGACCTATTACTATACCACTATTCATCACCATATTAGGAAAAACACAGTTAATATGTTTATATTCACCATATGAATATGTTTATGATACCCTATCAATCTATCAATCTACCAATGGATTCAATGGATTTTCCAAGGATTCAATGGATCTGATCATTTTTTTAATCATCAATATATGTTTTTTTCTATTACCACTATATCATGACCATGGATAGAATGATATATCATTACCATTTATCAGCATAACGGTGATGGTTATGATATTTATAATTTATCAATATGGTTAATAACATCTATAGATCATAGATTATTGAGCCATGTAGATATGGATATTCGATATTTATCATTAACAGCTATAGATCATTCACATTTATCAATATAGTTATTGCCATATATTTTTTGGATAGGTATTCAATATCTATATATCAATATATGTGCAATTTATTAACATCTATAGATCATATATAGATCAATACTTATATGGAATATGACAAATACTTATATGCCATATATATATGATCAATTCCATAAATTCCATAAATGTTAATAAATATATTGTTTATCATTTATTATCAATACTTATCATTCCATATATCCACCATCACCACCCAGCTCCACCAGGTCTGTGGTGTGGCCTCCCGCCGCTTGCGCCCCGGCGAAGTGCTTCTGAACTCCGGACAGGTGCGGTGCCACGGGCGCCACTGGTGCCACGCTGGGATCACCAGTTGGCCAGTGGAAAATCCAGGGATTACCCATGGAAAATCCATGGGTTACCCATGGAAAATCCATGGGTTACCCATGGAAAATCCATGGGTTACACATGGAAAATCCATGGGTAACCCATAGATTTATCAAATTCTAAGTTTTTTTGCCATGTCACATTCACCTTTGGTGGAATTTAAGCGGTTTTCGTGATTCTTTTCTGAAGAAAATGGGCCATGGGGCTTCTTAAATTGGGCCTCCAGATTAGCCCAAAACTGTTTTGCCCCACCTGCCAGATGAGGGTCTCTAAATTTTAACCAAGGTGCAACTCCTTCCCTTCCTTGCTTCCTTGCTTCCTTGCTTCCCTGTGCCAGTTCGTCCGAAATATGATAACTGGCAATATATGTTCCACATGTGACGATTAAAGGACCGGATAACCCCACAAGTCAACTTCTTCCAATAATAAGCATGAAAGGTTGTAGCAGGGACGGGGAAAGAAGGTTAGGGGAAAGGAGGCGGTGAAGGATCGAGAAGTTAAAACAG
>Ga0126342_10012536_pt1 | contig 15110 bp, 14 predicted proteins | sample Cyp1metagenome_FD_92528 | JGI IMG/M metagenome (GOLD analysis project Ga0126342, IMG submission 92528) | Coral microbial communities from Lord Howe Island, Old Settlement Bay, Australia - Cyphastrea 1 metagenome | ecosystem: Host-associated > Invertebrates > Cnidaria > Coral ...
GGGGGGGGGGAAGGGGGGGGACCCTTCGGGGGGACCTTAAGCCCCCCCTTAAGCCCCCCCTTAAGCCCCCCTTCGTACGAAGGGGGTGGGCCCGGCCTCGGTCATTCCATTCTTACTGGTGATTTACTGGTGATTTAATGGTGATTTTTCTGGGATTTAACAATCAACGATGGGGATCATTGGGGATAGATTTTTCTGGGGAATTAGCCTCCGGTAAGTTTTCACCACTTGCGATGAAAAACCAATGGTCATAGAAAGTTCATTGATTTACCCACCAAAAATGCTAGTGATTTCCAGTTCGCAGACTGTAAACGTAAAAACCAGAGGCTATTCCAATTTTCATATAGCAGCCTTTATTTCAGTGAATTCTCATAATTTACCCAGATTCAAGATGGGAAACCCTGGCTGTCATAAACCTACCAAACTTGGGGATGGTAAACATAGCTACAAAAAATGGTGATTTTGCTGATTTAAGAGGTTTACATGTGCAAAAAATAATCAAAATTTTGGTTTTTAGATGCATATTTATCAACAAACGTATTGATTGATTGTGATCATATACCGGTATCACTATGACTCCCGAATTGGAGTGGTTCGATATAGTAAAAATCATCATTTCGATTAATGTTTTTTTATTATTTCAACCATATGTGGGTTTGTCCGAGAATAGGGTACCCCATTCGATCCACCGGTTCACAATTTTCCTGAGTCATTCAGCGCCATATTTTGATTGCACCATCCCCATTTTGGTGTTCAACCACCATTTTTTCACAATTGTTTGATGTTTTTTCCACCCTGCTAAACCTCTAGACTTCATCGTTTTTTTTGGTGAATCACGATTTTGTGAATATCACTGAAAACCAAGGTGAAAGCCTCAGATTTTGTACGTGAACTCTCATTGTACATGAACCAAGATGTATCCCAGTCCTTGCAAAAAGGAGAGATTCTATGACTGGTGATTTAATGGTGATTTACTGGGGAGTTACTGGTGATTTACTGGGATTTAATCAGCGACAGGGATTCTGTGATGCTGCATGTTTGCAAGGCCAGGAAGTGATCAGCTGGCGCAATTTGGAAGGTGATGAATGAATCTTCATGAGAGGCATTGCCCAACATGGGGTCCGCGAAAGATAAACATGGAGTTCGTGAAAGTTTCGCGAGAGTAAAGTTTTTATTCGCGAAGAATGGCCGTTCCTGGATAAAGGAATTTTGATCAACAACCATATGGAGGTTTCTTTAAATGAGGGTACCCCTAAATCATCCATTTTAATAGGATTTTCCCTTATAAACCATCCATTTTGGGGTACCCCCATTCCAGGAACTCCCCGTATCAACATCCCCCCGAAAAAGTCCTTTGCACTTGACGGCACCCGTTGCGAAGGTCCCGGAAGTGAATCGCGTGCGGCACTTGGGCCGCGACACACGGAAGGTTGGTAGTGCACTGGGGAGTTGGCGGTATAGGTCTCAACTATATGGGGGTTTCCATAGTCATGGGGGTACCCCCATAGCTGGATGGTTTACTTCATGGAAAATCCCAAACAAAAATGGATGATTCAGGGGTACCCCCATGAATTGGAAACCTCCATATAGGGGTTGCAAATGGTTTCTTGAACTATTTTTTGGGTTGAACAATCATAAAAAATCGCCCGAAATACCAGTGATGATTATTGCTGTGTGATGAATAGTGGTATAAATAGTGGTTAATGCGGGTAAAACAATAATAACCCACCCATTTGGGAATGGTAACCATGCCACCAATAAACATGGTGATTTGGGGGATGTTTTCTTATTGTTTTACCCACATTGTAGCACCACAAAAAAAGATAAACAAGTAAAATCCTCTTAAACTAAGTGGTAAATCATTTTTGCATCTTTAATCCCATTCTATCCAAACTATTAAACCATATAAGACCATAGTGGTTGCTATAGCAACTAATATGGTTTCGTTGATTGGTACTTGGAGGATCATCCAACGGGTCGTAAGTGGTTAATGATCCTCGTAAGTCCCGTAAGTGGGATATCGCATCTATCAAAGGATTATAACCATGGTCATTAACCACTTGAGGGAGGATTCTCCAAGTACCATTAGTTTAGTATAGTTCAATTATTCTGAGACATTTATTTTGAAGTTTATTTTATTTTAAATTGGGATCTCAAACTTACTGTCTTTTCTTAGGAATGTATTAGTCAAATGGGGTAACTGGGGGTTGTTTGATTATTACTAAGGAGAATGAGGGACATATTCCGGATAACTACTGATAAATGCCTAAATTAGTATTATATAATATTATATATACGCCTATTATACACATCCAAAGGCATCACAAATTTCAGTGGTTTATAACTTGATTTTGTGGCAGAACTTTTCACAGGTTCACTTGGTTTTTATTGACTTACCCTCTGCTAATTTAATATAGCTATTGATAGTGGCCCATTTATAGTTGATTTAACTATTAAAGATTGTTATTTTCCATAGCTATGTTAGTTTACAGAGGGTATTCCAATATATAGCCTTTATTTCAGCTTAGTGAATTATCATAATTTACAATAGATTTTCCCATTAAATATATAGGGCTTTCCTGTAAAATTTCCCTTAAACCAATCCATTGACACATCTATGTTAGTTGAAGGGTGTGTATAGATAGTGCAGGCCTAGGCTATGACTTGAGATAAAAACAAAAACGACTTTGGGAAGCCTATTAAAGATGGTGATTTTCCAGTTCGCTTTTTGTAGGTTTACCAGAGGGTATTACGTATTCCAATATATTCCAATATTCATATACCTCACTGCGACCTCACTGGAATCATGGTTAATAAGGGAAATCATCCCAAAATGGCCTTATTTCAGGTTAGTGAACTATTATAATTCACCCATAAATATATACATATACATATATATATGTATATATGCAAATATTAAATATAAAACTCCACGTGTTTCCGGGACGAGTTTTCTTTTTTTTCCCGATATCAAAATAGCTCATAATCCCTACTTTGGTTCGTGAAATCCCCATTAATCACCATGAATTCCCATGAAGTACACAAGATCCAATGGCAGTTTGGGAGCGATGCGGAGGATACCATCGGGGATAGCAGTTTTACCATCCGATCTCCAGATATTTTTTGTTTTGTGAAACAAGATGTAAAGCAAATATAGAATATATATATATAGAATATAAATATATAGAATATATATATATAGACTATATATATATATAGAATATAGATGTATATATAATATATATATATATAGAAAACAAATATATATATATATAGTATATATATAATAATATATATATATATATAGAATATATATATAGAATATATATATATATATATAGAATATGTATAGAATATATATAGAATATATATATATATATATAGAATACATATAGAATATATATAGAATATGTTTTCACCCCTCTCACCCCACTTGTGGGCTCAGCATCAACATCTGTGAGCAACGCTTTCGCGGCTGAAAAAAAAGGGGTTGGCGTTCTACTTTTCATTTTTTCTTGTTATTTTTGAAGGTTTTTGGAATGCAGCCAGCAGATCTACAGTAGCAGTTCAATGGGGTTAGTTGGCTCCAGAAGTTGGCCTGCAGGACACGGCTAAAGCGCCAGAAGCGGCTGCCTTGCAGGAGATCGGACAGCGAAGAACCATCACCAAGTGGTGTGGAAATTCATGTGGGTGTATCTGAAAATGGGGTGCTGTGATAATAATGATTGATAGTGATTACTATAGGAATTTACCCAGATTAATGGTGATTACTAGTGGTTGATAATGGTTGATAGTGGTTAATAACTGGCTGGTGGTTTGGAACCATGGAATTTTATTGTCCCCAATAGTTGGGATGATGATCCAATCTGACTCATATTTTTCAGGGGGTGTATCTGAAAATGGGGTATACCTCTGGTAAACTAACATAGCTATGGAAAATCACTATTTTTAATGGGTAAATCCACGAACTAAATGGCCATTTTCAATAGCTATGTTAGTTTACCAGAGGGTATACCTCCAATTATATACCCAAATGGATTATAGCCAGATCCCTTTTGTCTTCCATTATTATACCAATTATATCTCCAATAAGAAATTGAAAATGATGATTGACCAATGGATTGAGGGGTACATCAGACACACCACCCATTTAGTAAATTTAGGAATCAGATAATCAATGGGAATTCCAGGATCCTAAAATGGAGGTACTGTACCATATAAGGCCATATTTTTGGGGGATATCCCCTTACATAGGCCTTCTTTTTCGGCCTTATATGTGGTAGGTACCTCCATTTTAGGATCCTGAAATTCCCATTGGGAGAAGAAACCCATTTTTTTCCACTGTGAAACAACAATGATACACGTGAGAACATCCACAATTCATATCTTCAATGATTATCTTCATTGAAACACAGGATGAATGTGTGGGTAAAATTTAAAATGAACACCCTCAGCAATTATGAGTTCAAAAAACCTGAATTATTGTTTAAAAAAATGATGATATCCTCAAACAGTAAGGGGATAGTTACCTCTTCGAATCTTCTCATTATAGACGAGAACTATCAAACTAAAAATACTAGATCATACCCTCTGGTAATTTAACGTAGCGAACTGGAAAGATCCACCATTTTTAATGGGAAAATCCACGAACTAAATCACCATTTTCAATAGCTATTTTGACATAACCAGAGGGTAATCTCTTTTAGAAGAGATGTGCTATCCTCATCAGACTCATCCCTATGCTTGGAAAATTCTAATTTCGATAGTCGAATATCCTTGTTTTGAACATAGCCATAGCCAGAGATGCTGATTTTTTTCCTATATGGATGTGGGTCAAAATGGAAGACCTAGGGGACCACAGATGGAAATGTCTAGTTTAGTATTAACCATCCAATTATTGGGGTACCTAATTTTGACCCATACCCATATTTTTTCTGTGGACTGCCAAAGATTGACCATCGTTGAGTGGTATTAGCATGAAAAACCACGATCCATAATTAATAATGACTCATCCATCATTGAATGGTATAAATTATAAATTGAACCGCATGAATCTATTATTACCATGATCCATCATTGAGCCACATGAATGGTATTACCTGGCATAACCATCTACCCTCTGGTAAACGTTTACATAGCGAACTGGAAAATCGCCATTTTCAATGATTTCAATGGGAAAATCAACTATTTCTATGGCAATTTTCAATAGCAAACTGTGAGTTTACCAGAGGGTATCATATCATTAACCATTGTTATAACCATTATTATCCATTTTTCACCATCCATTCACCACTATTAACCACTATAAATGGTTACCAGGCCGGGTAATAACCATCTCCCCCAGGACGCCCGGATGTTGGTCAGTGGCCCCTTGGTCGACTTCACCACGGCCAAGCAACACGTCCTGCCCGAGGCGTCGATTTCACCGGAACTGATCAAACAAACTGATTTAGTGATACATAATTTCCATAGGGACTATGAATTTTCATGGTTTTCAGCAACAAGTTAAGATAGAAAAGTTGTTTGTCGCGATTAAGTTGGATTTTACCCACTTCTATCAAACAACTTGGGTGTGTTACTAGATGTGGAAGGTGAATTTTCAGGTCATCATCCCTCAAATAAATTCCACAGAACGGTTTCAAAAACATGGTTTCAAAAACAGAAAAACGGAACCGGATGTTTTTGGGGATGATTAAATTGAAACCGTTCTGTGGCTGTTTGTTGAAAGCATGTTTTGGGAAGCACCATGGTTTTTGGTTACGGAAATTTCTCATTTCTGATCAAAGGGAACCACCAGGAACCTGTCTTTCTTGGGGGAATTTGCGGAGACCAGAACCACAACACATCTTCTGATCTAACGGACCAGCACCAGCTGGGACCACTTTTAGATGGGTGTAGCAGAAGTTGGGACATGATATGGCTTTTATATGGGAATAATACGGTTTTATATGGAATAACAATGGAGGTTTATATAGCTGAATATCCTTTTACCCTCTGGTTATGACTAACATAGCCATGGTTAAGCCATGGCCCATAGAAATAGATGGTTTACCGAACTTAAAAATGGTGGATCTTTCCATGGCTATGTCGAATAACCAGATGGTAACTCTTATGTCAATAGTAAGTTAACTTCTGCTACACCTTAATGTTTATTATATATTATTATGATGCTGATGTTTTATTGATGTTTTATTGATTATTGATATTTAGCAATTTGATTATTGATTATTGATAGAGTATTTTATCTGGTTGGTGGTTTGGAACATTTGGTAATTTTATTTCCATATATTGGGAATGTCATCATCCCAACTGACTTTCATATTTTTCAGATGGGTTGAAACCACCAACCAGTTATTGTTATTATGTTGCTGTTATTATCTGCATTACTGTTATTGTTGTTATGATAATAAATCTGATGATGATGATGATGATGGTGGTAATGATGGTGTTCTCCAATCTGCATTTGGTACCGATATATATATATATACACATTGAACCGACCAAATAGAGTTAAGATGGCAAGTCACCTATATAGGTCTTTTGTTGATCCAATCTGCATTTTGATGTGTGAGATACCCTCTGGTCAACTAACATAGCTATTGAAAATGGTCATTTATAGTGGATTTTCCCATTAAAAATGGTGATTTTCCATAGTTTTTTGTAGGTTTACCAGAGGGTACCATTTATTGCGGGTGAAATCCACCATTTGTTGCTGGTGAAATCCACCATGTGATGACAACCCATGAATATTTTGTCTATTCCAAGCACGTTTCGGATGGTATCCACACTGAGTTTCAGTTGCTTCGATCATAATGATGATTTTTACTGGTGAAATCCAAAATGATACTGGTGAAAAGCCTTTATTTTTGTGGACTTGTGGACTATTGCCCTGGGGTAAACCTAGAAAAAGATGTAGAAAAGCCATGGTGGTGTGGAAAACTATGATCTACACCCATGGTGGATTTTCCAGAGATCCCGACGCATAGATAGCCAAGTTGGTTTAGGGTTTAGTCTGGATCACGATGGTATTTAACGGAATAAGCCACAATAACTTCAGGATATTGGTAATTTGTATATAATTGTATGTATCTGGGTAAATTCTAACGACCTCACTGTTCTCGCTCACTGGAATCATGGTTAATTTTAGGGAAATCATCCCCAAATGGCCCAACAATTCAGGTTGGTGGATTAATTATATTTTACCCAGATGTATGTATAACATGGTATAACTAGTTAACTATGTAGAGGTTGATGAGGATTTCAACAAGCACAGTTAGGTGGGTGATGGTGGGTGTGTAGCAAACAACAAACACAACTAGGGGACATCACATGACGCCATCAACTAACCACAGACATAGTTACTGGTAGATATATATACTGTATATATATAATTATCATTAATTATCATCATTACCTACGACTATAGTTACCATTACATAACTATAGTTATATGATGTTATAAGTTTACAAACTTAGATATCTCTAATAACTTCCATGAACTCAGTCCCTGAGTTTATCATAGTTTACCTATAGATACTATAGACTTAGTTTTGGCAACCCACGGTCGGGAGAACCTCACAGCTTTTGGGCCCAACGTGACACTCCGCGCTCCGAGCGTTCTGGGCGAAGCGCTCCATGGAGCGACTCCCGCAGAGCGAATCGGAGGGCGTTGAGGGCCGATGTCATCAGCGATGGTGCCTGGGACACCGAAATGAAAAAGCGACTGAGACATGGATAGCTGGTTGGTGGCTTGGAACATTTTTTATAGCCATAGGATAGCCATTCCAGTGGCTTAATCATCATCCCTGGTAAGATAACCATAACTGGTTGGTGCTTTGGAACATGAATTGCATTTTTCCATATATATATATATAATATTGGGAACAATACTCCCAACTGACTTTCATATTTTTCAGAGGGGTTGAAACCACCAACCAGGATAGTGATAGGGGACTTCAACAATGGCTCAATGAAGTTAATTGGGATTATAGTGATCATATATGTAATCATCAAATATACAGGGGTTGGTAAATGTCCCTTTTTGGGGATTTTGAATATCACCTTCAAATATCTGTTGGAATTTATATCCCCAATAGTTGGGTGATGTTCAATTGGGACATTTACCAACCCTGATATAGAGATTATGACGGAACATAGCATCATGAACCATGACATATAGGGATTATCGGGGGGATAGAATGGCTCAATTTTCATCCAGAAGGATAGGTGGTAAACTATCCTTTAGAAACTTTGTTGCGAAAACGTGAAAAATAACCATAGCCAGCAAAGGATCGTTATTTTTTGTGGGCTACCTAAGGTCATTGACAATGTTTGATTGTGGTATGATCGCATGATCCATTTCATGAATCATCCATGAATTTTCCACCACATTAAAAAAAATCTCGAAAAAAACAACATTAAAATGGAAAACAAATCGGGTGAATGACACCACATTTAAATGGAAAAAAACAACAACGCGGTTTTTGCGGGTGAATCAACATGCTCTGTCTCTGGTTTCATCCCCATGGCAACTAAACCTGCTCGCGCCGTCGTAATGTGAGAAATTCTTAGAAGTAGCAGAACAGTAAACTCACAGTTTGCGAACTGGAAAATGGATGAAAATGGCGCATTTAGTTCGAGGATTTAGCTATGGAACTGGGGATTTTCCGTAGCTATGTTAAATTACCAGAGAGTAGCTCTCACTTTCTGGGAAATACTGTAACTAGAAAAGCCAGTTAGAGAGTAGCTCTCACTTTCTGGGAAATACTGTAACTAGAAAAGCCAGTTTTTGGGATGGATAAGCATGATTGAGACATAGCTCATTAAAGTCAACCAAAGGAGCGATTTAGGGATTTACAAAAAAAAAGTGGCACTTCAGCAGGGTTCCCGCTGCGGAGGCCTTGGATGGATAGTTTAGTTTGTTCTTCTTTGCTATTTGTTTATAATGTCAACCCCGGATTCATAAACCATGGTTTATTAATTAGGGGGTACTCCTCCAATAGTCATAATCTAATACTTAAATGGTACCCTCCCAATCAAACAGCCTAGGGGTCTATTAATCCAGGGTTGACATTATATAACAACCAGCAAAGAAATCTAAGCTTGGCCATACAAATGGAAATAATGGAAGATGTTCCAACAATACGGCGCATTCAATAGAACAAGTTAAACTTCTGACAAGTGTTATATTCACCAACAAATCATGAGATATTGAAATACTGAGCAAACCAGTGAAGAGGTTGAGGCGCAGGTGTTTAAAATAATATCCAAGGGGCTGGACCTTTTTTTGGCTGAATACCTGCGAATGGTATATACAAATAGGATCTGAGATTTGAAATAATGTGTTTTTTTGCAAAACCATTGGGGAATTCAGAAAAAGCCACATCTTGAGCTCCCAACATGTCATGCCTTCCCTGGAACTTGGGCTGCGATTGCCGATTGTGGACAGATTTTAAGGAAAGGCCAGTGTGGATTTGGATCAGTCCGGCCATTGACACGGAAACCTAACTGGTTTCTGCTGGTTAACCTCTGTATCTCTATATATATATTATAATATACATGATATATATATATATATATCTGGTTGGTGGTTTGGAACATGAATCTTATTTTCCATTTCATATATGGGAATGTCATCATCCCAACTGACTTTCACTCCATCATTTTTCAGAGGGGTAGGTATACCACCAACCAGTATATATATACACTGTATATTAGATATAAAACTCCACGTGTTTCTCGGACCAGTTTTCTGTATCCCGAAGAAAAAGACCTCTTTCCAGGGTTTTTTTGTACGAGAGCTTGGCGTTTAACAAGCCACTGGTTGAAGTTATTGATATACCCCCGATATTCATCAACCATTTTTTTCCTTAGAATTGGGTATATTCATTGCATTCATGAACACAATCGGAAAATGTTTGGTTGATGTCCAATTAGAAGTCCCAATACCAGTGAAATTATAAATTATCAATCAACATAGTACGATTAACTAAATAAACAAGATTTAGGGATCAATCATTTAACTAAATGTCTATCATATGTTTGGATATCTTGGATTCAAGAGGTTTGTGTTTGACCAAATCCCAGAGAGTCTGTGTCTGACAAAATCCCAGAGATGCTGCAAGATGCTTAAGGGCCAGCTCTAGGAAAATCGCATCAGACATCCTTCAGCTTTTTGGCAAAAAGAAATCCCCTTCTGAAATGGGTTTGGACCTGAAAATGTTGGGTTAATCTTCCCAATGAAGTAGCCATTTAAGAGGGATAATGATCAGCAAAACCATTGGGTACAATGGGGTACACAACATTTTCAGACACACCCAAATGTTGATGAACCTTTGGCAGTTGGGGAAAAAAAGAGGTTTCCTAAGTCAACTGGGCTACCCCCAGTGATCATCCATTTTAATGTCGTATTTTCCTTTATAAACGAACCATTTGGGGGAACCCTCCCATTTATGGAAACCCCAATATAGAATATATACGAAACAGCTAAACAGTTAAAGATTGACAATTAGAAGTATTATTGTGTTCTCATTCCAGTCCAAGTTCTTGTCTAATCCCAATTGTTGTGATGGTGAAATCTGTTAAGTCCACATTTCTGACAGTTTCATTCTTGATAAACATGGTGTTTGAATCATTCTTAATCTACTTCATTCTTGATTTAATCATTATCATTGATGGTAGGCTAAGTCACCATTCTTGTCCATTCAATTGGCATTTTTCTTGGTTAAACCATGTTTAAACCCAGCATTTTGCTGCTAAATCCACCCCTGTGTTTGATGGTTTTCATATCCAAGGCTTCGCTGTCAGGTATGCCCCGGGGGCTTTGTTGACCCTGGGTGTCCTGGGATTGGTGGCATTCTTGGCAGCTGGATGGTTTATAGTAGAAAATCCCACACAAAAATGGATGTTGACTGGGGGTACTCCCATGACTTAGGAAACCTCCAAATCCCACGGATCGTAAGTGGGTTAGTTCACCCTATATAGTTTTTTCAGTGGACATTGCCCCTACTTATCCCATAGAAACAACCAGGGTTACAACCCACTTGCGATCCGTGGGATGAGCCACCAAGTATGAAATTGCCATATTTGTGGGAATCAACATTCATTCACCAGCTATGACTTAGGGTACCATCCGGGTCCGAGGGTTTTGACTCATAGCCATATTACCACCTAAATGTGTGTTTACCATGAACAAAAAAGGGTGATAAACTGATAAATGATTCAGAAAAATTGGTACCCCCCATTGAATAAGCTGGAGGGTTGTTTAATCCTGGCCCCCCCAGTTGTAACTTCGTTTGTAAACTCATCTATATAACTAATTATAGCTATAACTACCATAGACCCAGGGTAGGTGACTTATAAACCAACTTACCTATCTTGGGGCCCCGCCCTTTACCCTCCGTTAATCAAACATGGCTGGGAAATCCCCGAGCCGTGAACATTTGTTCATGGGACAGTCATCTAATTAACGGGCGATTTACCATGGCGATTGGCTGCTTCTATGATGATACTAGAGACAGATAGTATTAGGTAGTTACTATTGATCTATTGGTTATTGCTGTTTTTGGTTATTTTATGTTTAGGCTAATGTTTGTTCGAAATGACGTACGACTAAGAACCCATAAATAGCCCATGTATCTATAGCTGATGAGATATTATCCGCTGATGGGCACGATTAATAAACCATGAGTTTAGTAATGGGGGGGGGTACCAATTGTAAGCAAGAATCCATCATAAATTGTCATTTTTGGAGGTACCCCCTATTTATCCCGCTAGTAGACGTTAGATTGGACAGTTCATACTATTACATATTATGGTGAGCATCATCATTATTATAGATTGTCGGTATTGGATTGTTGGTATTGGTTATCACTACTAGGTATTATGAGTTGGTAAGGGTTAACCAATATTAGTTATATGGTTATAACACCTAGTAACCAACTCATAATAGTTGCCAACTCATACTGGTGTTGGTTAACCAATATTAGTTATATGGCTTGTATCCGTTCGAAGCAGATGTTTGGTGACTATGGTTATTGTTAGTTGGATGGGATGGTAATTAGACCATCGATCATGAACGATAATGAAAAGTCATCAAAACACGACTTTGAAAGTGGTACCCTGGGGTAAACAAAAAAATGGATGTGGAAAAACCATGCTTTCCCGTTCCGAAATAAAATGATCTACATTTATGGTGGATCTTCCACGACTCGAAGTGTTACACGACGTTTCCAGGAGGTTACAGATTTTTGTTGTTTTCCTGCAAGCAGGGTACTGGTACCCTCTGGTAAACTAACATAGCTATGGAAAATCACCATTTTTCATGGGAAAATCCACTATAAATGGTGATTTTCCATAGTTATGTTAGTTTACCAGAGGGTAGCCCTAAACATCATCCAGTTGATGTTCCATAATATATCATCCATAATTCTGGGCAAATGCCATAACGACCGAAAGCTGTTCTCCCGAGCCCTGGAATCATGGCTAATAAGGGGAATCATCCCAAAATGGCCCAACAATTCAGGTTAGTGAATTATTATAATTTACCCAGATAATTATATAATCAATCAGTTGATTTTCCTTAAAAAAATATCGTTATAAATAATCCAGTTTATTTTCGGATTTTTGTTCCTAAAATGGGTTCCTATCCCTAAAAATCATCCAGTATATTTTCGGATGATCATGGATTTTCCATAACAAAAATCATCCATAAAAATCATCCAGAACAAAAATCATCCGGTTGATTTTCCGAAAAACTTTTCCATAACACAAATCATCCATTTTTGGGATCCCCCACCTGGCTGGAAACCCTCCATGACCTGCCTGGCTGGGCTTTAGGATCTGGACTCAACGCTGAGCGAATATGGAAGAGGTGAACGAGGTGAACGAGGTGAACGCTTGCGAAAGGCGGTTTTTTTTTACGAAAAGGCCCAGCTTGATGGTGATTATATAATGGTTGATAGTGGTTAATAATCTATGGTAAATCTATGGTAAACTAAGGTAAATCTATGGTAAACTATGGTAAATCTATGGTAAATAAACTATGGTAAATCTATGGTAAATTATGATAATTCACTCTGAAATAAAGGCTAGATATTGGATTACCCTCTGGTAAACCTACAAAATGCTATGGAAAATCACCATTTTTAAGAGGTAAATCAGCTATAAATGGTGGTTCATAATGGTTGATAGTGGTTAATAATGGTTAATTATTGATAATGGCCCATACCACATATTTGATGGGAAAAATTATTGATTAATATTGATTACCCTCTGGTAAATTATGATAATCTATGGTAAATCCATGGTAAACTATGGTACATTTTCAATAGCTATGTTAAATTACCAGAGGGTAATAATGGTTGATAGTGGTTAATGATTGATAGTGATTACTATAGTAATTTACCCAGATTAATGGTGATTAATAGTGGTTAATAATGGTTGATAGTGGTTAATAACTGGCTGGTGGTTTGGAACATGAATTTTACTTTCGCCAATAGTTGGGATGATGATCCAATCTGACTAATGTTTTTCAGAGGGGTTGAAACCACCAATTAGATAATGGTTGATAGTGGTTACTATAGTGATATTCGTAGTGGTTACTATAGTAAATCAAAACGACCTCACTGTTCTCCCTCACTAATCATGGTTTATAAGGGGAATCATCCCCAAATGGCCCAACAATTCAGGTTAGTGTTAGTGAAATATCATAATTTACCAAGATTAATGGTGATCGATAGTGGTTAATAATGGTTGATAGTGGTAATGATGAATGGTATTAATGGTATTAGTGGTTGTGGCTGGTTGATGGTGGTTCATAACCCATATGCTCCATGGTGGTAAATTTACCTGCAAAACTGGGTGATTTTGTTCGGGCAAATGTTGGTAAACATTCCATGGAGCATATGGGGTATGGAAAACCCTTGAAAAATCTCTAAGACTCAATGGGTTTGGGACATGATTTTTCATTATTTTCTTGGCAATGACTAGATTCTTATGAGTTTCCCAGGTTCAGATTTCAGGGAGGTGTTCTTATAGAATCTGCGCCACAAAGGATGGTGGGGATGAAGGCAGGTTGGATTTGCATCTGATGATAGTGGGGGCACAACAGCACGAACTCTGCCAAAAAAACTCGACTTGGGTGCTTAAATACCTCCATGGATGGTTTGATGCTTTTTCATACCCTGGAACATGGAGGATTTTAACATGACACATGGAGGTTTCAGCCCTGAAAAGATAGGATTTCCATGGACCACAGTTGATGGTAATTCCCAGTCACATCCCATTTTTGGTTGGTTACCCGGCCTGGTAAACCTACCAAAAGCTATAGAACATCACCACTTTTAATAAGTAAATCAACGAACTAAATGGGCCATGTTCCAGTTCGCAAACTGTGAGTCATTACCAGAGGGTATATTCCCATTTTCATATCCCCATTTGTGTTGCTTTAATCCCATTCATATCCCCATTATATTATCATATTTCACATCCCATTTTTTGTTGGTAAATAGTTACTCTCTGGTAATTTAACATAATTAGCTATGGAAAACGGGTGATTTATAGTTGTTTTACCTCTTAAAAATGGTGATTTCCATAGCATTTTGTAAGTTTACCAGAGGGTATTCCAATATCTAGCCTTTATTTCAGCTTAGTGAATTATCATAATTTACCATCGATTTCCCACTAAATATATGGTATGGGCTATTTTCAATAGCAAACTGTTAGTCATTACTAGAGGGTAAATAGGTAAATCATGTGACATGTTTTCCTGTAACAATTTCCCATCCCTGTGTGAAAATCATGTCCAGGTGATCAAGCATTGGAAAAGTCGCGAGCAGGCGGAATTGGAATTTCATGATATTTCATTATTTGCTTGGATTAATGGGGATTTAACAAACACAACTATAGATATCAAGAAGTATTGACTGGTAATTTTTCACATTTTGCGCACTGGAAACCATGGCCCATTTATATATATATAATATATATGTCAAAGGGAACGTAGTAATAGCATACAAACAATTCATGCATGGGACGCCACTATGGCTCAAGACCCCACGCGTGAGCAAAATAAGTGTTCGCCGTCCGCCATGATTAACGGGTCCGGGAAC
>Ga0126342_10012537_pt1 | contig 15109 bp, 10 predicted proteins | sample Cyp1metagenome_FD_92528 | JGI IMG/M metagenome (GOLD analysis project Ga0126342, IMG submission 92528) | Coral microbial communities from Lord Howe Island, Old Settlement Bay, Australia - Cyphastrea 1 metagenome | ecosystem: Host-associated > Invertebrates > Cnidaria > Coral ...
CAAAAGAACAAAGGAACAGAGAACCTACAGGAGGCCTTTGGCAAGGAGAAACATGGTTCAGGATACTTCCTGAACAAAAGGAAGGTACAACGAGGATTCAACAGGAGCAATCACAAAACAAACAAAGCACCAGCACACCAGTGCTTACGAGGCATACAGGCAAGCAATCTGAGAAAGAGACAACAATTCCACCACCAGAGAAAGTACAACGTACAACAGATTACTGGATCAGAGATAGAAGACACTGGAAAAGAGTATATGTGATTCCCAGAACAGAATTCTACGTACCAACACCTGAAGACAACGGAACAGACATCAACAAGCTTTTACCAACACGGTACACGAACATACACTCAGAGAACAACATCAGGAGAATTGAAGACAACTGGACAACTGAACCACAACCTACAAGGAAAGAACAGTGCACAGGATCCACAACCTTTGAAGAAAGCATGGAGTACAGTGAGGACCTGCTCACTGAAGATGACACACCCCAGATGGCAACACGATACGAGCAAAGGCAATGACAATGCCTACACAACCAACACCACAGGAAATACAGGAACACAACATCACACGCATGCCATACAGAATTTGGTGTCCAATACATGTACAAGCAAAAGGCAGGCAAGCAAACCATCCAAACCAGACATCGCGGCAGCCAATCTTACAAGTTGATTTCACCTACATCACAAGTTTCGGTGACAAGTTCCCAACACCGATACTTACAGCGATCGACATACAAACAGGCATGGCAATGGCAGCAATGATTACAGACAAGCACAACCAGTCCAGCTATGCAAAAACTTGCCTACAAGCATTCCTTCTGGAGTGTGGCCGGACAGAAGGCATTTTACAAGCGACAATGAGGAGTATTTGATTGCACTACTCAGAGCGACAGCCAACGCATGTGGTAACATGGCAGTGCGCTTCTCACCTGCGTACAGCTCACAAAGCAACGGAAACGTTGAACGGTACCACCGTACACAGTCAGGACAAATTAGAACACTTAGGGAACAGGTGCAGCAGAACTACAGCATACAAATCCCTACAGACCATCCACTGATGGCAATCGCAGTACGACACTCAGCATACTTGATCAACCGGTTTCTCATCAAAGCTGATGGATGCACAAGCTATCAAGCACGATGGGGACGTACACACAATGCAGCCCTATGTTAATTTGGAGAAACTGTAATGTACATGGTCCCGACACTCAGACAACGACCAAAGCTAGAGCCAAGGTTCTTCAGAGGTACTTGGTTAGGAAAATGTACATCAACAGGTGAACCCTTTGTAGGTGTTGCAGGCAGATGGGTACGAGCACGTATAGTGAGGAGACTTGCAGGAGAAGCAACTTACGACAAACAAATGTTAGGAACCGTGAAAGGTACACCATGGAATCCGTCACCACCACTTGGATTCCAACCATCCTTTCTACTGCCACCACTACCGGCACTCTCATCAGCAGAGAGTGAGTTCTTTGCCATTGGTACAGGAGCAACAGAAGCACTACACCTCAAGAATTTCCGTGGAGAAATTCTTACAAACAAAATCAGTCTCAAGATACACACGGACAGCTCGTCCGGCCAAAGTATGGCTACACGCATCGGAGTCTCCAAAAGAGCTAAACACATTGAACTCAGGTACATGTTCATCCAACACCTCATCCACGATGGTATCCTTGCGATACACAAGATCAACACCAAGCACAATCCAAGTTTCCACCGAATAGCTGAGGAGCTACATAGGTACCGCAGTTTCACATACCAGCATACAAACACGTATGTATGAATACATGCCTGCAGCATGCGGAGTTTGACATATACACGTTTCACGACCTCAAGGCGTACATGTTCATTCTCACCTTTGTCATTTTCACCTCGTCATCTGAGTCACGGTGTTTAACGAGTACATGGGGACTACATGATACAGTCTAAGATTTACATGGTCCACCACGTCCCACGGGTACATGTTCACTAAGTTTGAGATGCACAATATGTTTCCCTGAATTTGTACAACTTTGTTTGGCTACATGGATATAGTTTGAATTTCGCTGGCCGTGCCGTCCGTCCTTGCAGTAAATGGCCCAGCGTCAGGTACAGGACTAAATAGTCTCAGTACACTGGCTCAGCGCTTGCACTGCGGTGAGGTACGGCCCTACTCGTCGTTGTGGGCCGCCGCCGACAAAGGAGAGATGGAACAGTCTCTCGCGTTGGAACCGGTACATGTGTACCAACGTACATGGGAAGAGACCATGAACCATGCCGAGGCACAGGGTGTGAAGTACATGTTTGTGGCAATGACTCAGCAGGAGTACAATGCCCAGTCGATCGACGATGGCACTTTGCCGGCTGTCCAACATACTCACCACAACCCAGGATCTACATCCTGGCACTGCAGCTTTCACGATGTGGTGACCTACATGCTGTGGTGCATCGCGACAGGAGACGTGGCATACACGCCCGTCTTCTACATGGTGACGTTTGTTCCCAATGTACACAAGGTTCTCACCAATTTGTACCATGGTTGGGGCAAAGTTTTCAATTGAGGCTTTCTCAGCTTGATGTACCAGGGTGAACCTGCGTACATGTTCGATACTACGGAGCATGCATCGCAGAGAGTGCTCAGGATCCGCGCCAGCTGGATGCAAATTCTCGAGCGCTACAGCTTTACCAATGGGTACACTTGGACTCAGCACGTGCCTCTGAATGTGCGTGCAGTGATCAACAGGCCAGTCACTGACCCTCAACATGCGGGCCTTTCTATGAGCCTGTACCACTCCGGTACGGCAGTTGCTCGACATATGGGAGATGATTTACAGAGGGCGCTGCTACACTACACAGCTCAATTCACTGTACAGGTGAAAGAGCACTTCAATGAGGCAGAGAACTTGGGATCTCAACAGATGAGGGACAAAGTGGTAGCCATGAGTACGGCCACCTCAGCCACATTGGTTGCCATGGACACTACGGCTGATGAGACTACAGCTGACGATCCCTGAAATACAAGAACTGTGATTTGAGAGGAATTAGAATTAGTGAAGCACTGTTGATACATCATGTTGATACATGCGAGTAGCTGATGCAGATTTTGTACAGCTGTAGCTAGACAGTACATCCCAGTACATGTGCGCATTGACTTTTGAGTCTCAAGGTACAGTACGACCAGATTTGGGTGTACATGCTAGTTGGCTGAGATTGTAAAAGTTAATACAGTTACAGTTCAACATTTGGTGGTGCTTGTGTCCAGTACATGCTTGTGTCGAGAGGGGTGTTAAACACGCCACTCAGCATGTACATGTCCACTGGACAGTTCTGTGTATACCTGTGAATAGTACATCATGGATACATGACCTGGCTCAATACAGGGCCCTTGAGCGTACACAATGAAAAGTGCAGCTCATGGTACCGCTGCTGGGCTACAGAGAGATTGTTAGTACAGAGTGGGAGACAGCTCACCTGAGTTTTACAATGATGATGATGATGATGATGATCATGATGACGACGACGACGACGACGATGATGACGATGATGACGATGATGACGATGATGACGATGATGACGATGATGACGATGATGACGATGATGACGATGATGACGAAATGAAATGTTGAAGATGACGACCCTGTACTTGCACGCAACCCATGGTCCAGAGGAGGAGGCGGGGGGGTATAAGATTGAAAGTTTCAAGAGGTTCAAAGTCCTGGTGCCTGCCTATTCCTTGCTAAAGCAGGAGGAAGTTCAGCCAGCACAAGCTTTCGTGATTTCTCTTCTGGCTTGGAAGGCTGGATGATATCACGATATTTGCACAGTCCATGTACTTCTTGTAATCCTCACTTGTGACTCTGTGCACTGAGGGCCCATGAGGGCCCTACCATAGTAGATCCGGCGCGTGTCTCCATTCTGAAATCCATATCCTCAGGCACAGCTCTGATCTCAGGTAATTTCTTAGAGCCTCAGCTCTGGGCACTAAGTGCAGAGAAGAATGTGGCCGAAACATGCTCTAAGTGCAGCGCGCAGAACTTCAAAGAGGCCAACTATCGCACCAGCGAACAGAAGCACGCAAAACACCTGATCTCAAGATACACTGTGTGTGCAACGTATCGGAACATACTACAGTAGAAGTACGGCATGCTACCAGGCATCTGTTGATATCTGTTGGCATTGCAGGGTACTAGGCTCTTAAGCTCTCCAAACGTAAATTGCGAATGAAACAGAGGGATTGTCTTTTGACCTCAAAGATGGACAGCTGAACATGTGCTGCATTGGTCCATTCGCACCTTTTTCTTTCTCCAAGCAACCCGTCAAAAATTTGGAGCACTAGACAAGCTCTCTGCGCATTCAAATGAACTCATTCTGAAGCGGCTCTTGCGAAGCCACCTTATGATTGAAAGAACTGAAGACATCGTCAAGTGTCTGCGACATCCACTTTCGCCAGTGTGTGGCAAGCCAACGGTCGGCCTGCGGTGAAGACAACTTTGTTAGATCTGGGGCTTCAACGTTGAGCATGCTGGCAAACATTCCGATGTTTCGCTTCTGCTTGAGATTCGCAGAGCTCAAGCCCTTACATTGAAATTCACGTTCACCGTGCCAAGAACTGCAGTGTTGAGGAATGGGGAGTGGCGCAGTCCGGACATGTGCACCTTTTTTCTCCCTCGATTTGGGTGGAGGTGGAGTCCAGGGTGTTGCTGGAGGAGGAGCATCTGGTAAATGAAGTGGTGCATCTGTGCGGGGTGTTTCAAGCAAGAGCTCCTCAAAGCTCCCTGCCCAAGCATCTCGATTGGTGAGGAAAAAAGACAAGTTGAAGAGATTCTTCACAGTAGCAGGAACTGAAGTCAACTCAAATTGTGATGTGTTGAACGGACCATGCCGGGGTTCCTGAAAAACCACACCTTTGCCGACCCAAGGTGAGATGAGCATCGATGTTGTCCGCAAACCCAACCGCCTGAAGTCAAACGGATGTCCACACTTGGGATGAGCACCCGGGACAATGCAAGAAGAGCCATCCGCTGGAACTCCTTCGTGTGGAGGTATCACATGATCATAGAAACCACCCGCATCATCATAGGCAACGAAAAACAAAGTGCGATTCCATGAAGGCCCAGCACGAAGAGCCTCATAGACATCCTTCAAAATACGCTCACCTTTGGCAATGTCATGACAAGGATGGTCACAGGCTTGAAGTGGTGGAAGTATCCACGACAGAGCTGGCAGTGTGCCATTGGCCGCTTGCTCATAGAAAATCTGTTGGCTCATGAAACGGTCCTTGTGTCGTGCAACACCTATCATTGCAACGTCAGGGGAAGAAATCGCTGAGCCAGCATCCGGGTCATGCGGATCTTCACCATGACACGGCTTCCCATCAATGCCGCATGTGCTGTTCATGAAGAGGCTAAAGCTCACATTGTGCAACCGCAAAGAATCATAGATTGTTGGCTGTGGAAAGTAAGTCCCATTTCCACCACAGTCAGGGTAAAGAACATTTGAAGTCATGCCACAGCTAGTTGCTGATTGCGTAAAAAGATGATTGGGACTACTTGCAGTTGGAGTGGCAGTAAATAGCCGATTAAAGACTCCAAACTCACGTGCAAGAGAAGACTTGACTGGAATTTGCTCTGGTCCAAACATAGTCACCGCAGTGCCATTCTCTGAGGCTCCATTCCAGGCCGAGAAATTGTCGTCCTGCTGAGAATACGGGTAAAAGTTCGGATTTTGTCGACCGTCCCTGCCAAACTTGGGAGCAAAGGTGTCATAACTTGGACCCTTTTCGCAAACATACAATGCTTTTCCGCAGGTGATATTGATTTGACCTTTGGACAGATTCGTGGGATCTTTGGGGATGGCATGGCCCCTGATTCCATCAAATCCTGGCAAATCCATGCATCCAAAGAAAGCATCTGCAGCATGGTTCTCCATGTAAAGCACCACAACGTGATCGATCTTCTTCTGTCTGGCTGGAGGAGAGCTCAATGGTAAGGCACGAAGTCGGTCTGTCGAAGCTACATCTTTTGGTAAGAAGCGAAGGACGTCCGCCTTGAGCTTCTCCAAATGATCCACGGTCCACGTGTCCAAAGCCCCAGCGGTGCAAGTCCACGAAGTCCAAGCCAAGCAGAGCAGTAGGCTGTTGCGCTTCATTGGCATTAAAAGTATGAATGAAATTATGAAAATGTTCTGGTTCCTACAAGAAGTAAGTTCTGCCTCAGGCTCGCATTTTTCTGCATCTTTCTACCTTTCTTCTGCCTTGTATGTTTTAGATGGACAATCTTCATACAGTTTGCACTCTCTTGAGAGTGATTCCACTGAGGGGTTGAGCGAGGCAAGGTGTTTTCAAGAGAGTCACTATTCGTAGCAAATGCTCAGCTGATGTCATTGGATGTCTCTTACTTCTGGACATGTCCATTGCTACCAAGCAGGGCCGATATTGCAAGACAGACCTGGGTTCATGCAGAGCAAAACACAAATTCTAGCCTGAAGATTATCATTAGGGGGTTCTTCCTACCACCATCTACCACCTATATGAATTGCCTGAGCCTGTCCTCCCCTCCTGCAAACACCCCACAATATGTTTTTGCGATCTTTTGTGCTCTGTGCCTCCTATAGGACTGCTATACATCATGGGTAGGATTGCATCCGAACGTGCGTCTGCCTGAAGGATTGAAGAGAGGGATTGAGCGCCCGCCAAACCAACAATGAAGTGTAGAAAAAATGATGTGCTGAGTCACTAGCCCTGTCTGGATCTGAGAGCACATCTTCGGCTCAAATTGTGTGTGTGTGTGTGTCACTGTGTGAACAGCGTGCTTCCATACATTAACAAGAATTAACAAACATTTTTCAAATTTTATACAAACATCAACATCATCATCATCATCATCATCATCATCGTCGTCATCGTCATCATCATCATCATCATCATCATCATCATCATCAGAAGCATCATCATCATCATCACCATCATCATCGTCATCATCATCATCAGCATCATCATCATCATCATCGTCATCATCATCATCATCAGCATCATCATCATCATCGTCGTCGTCGTCATCATCATCATCATCATCAGCATCATCATCATCATCATCATCATCATCATAATCATCATCGTCATCATCATCATCAGCATCATCATCATCATCAGCAGCAGCAGCAGCATCAGCATCATCATCATCATCATCATCATCATCATCATCATCTTCATCTTGTGGTGCGCTTTTGAAGCCTCCAAGACGAAGGTTCCTCTCCCGTGGATGGTTTTGGGAACTGTGCGCACGAAGCAAGATGAGTTTCCTTTTGTCTTATGGCTTGAGGAGTTGTCTTCTCCAGTCCCTGCACTCTATTCAAATATATTCGTGAGATCAGTGCGTATGTAAGTAAAATGTCAGGGATTCAGAATGGCTGCTAGGATATTTAGTCACAAGCCAGTTGGATATTCTCATAGTGTAGACCTAGCCCATCAAAAACGCAAAGACAACAAGCTTCTGTCAATTGTATAGATGTATGTGTACTTGTGTGTATATATATATATGCTATTATACACGTACGTAGCTACATAGCTGCATGGCAACCACATAGCAGCTAGATACCAGCTACATGAGAATGAGCAAAGGGCAGGTGTAATGCTTCCATAGGACCATTTTCTACTGCTGTATGGATCCATGCTGTATGCCCATAAATATCCACTGCATCGCTGTGTCATATCATATTTTCAAAAAGTGGAGCAGTAGGTCTATTCTGCAAAAGTTAAGAAGCCGACATCTGTGCAGGTGCGCTTCCGGATATGAGCTTTTTGCTCGTCCTGGTATGGGCTTCGGACAGTTTCGCCCCATTCCACCCTTATTGTGACAATATGCGACGTTGGTTCGTACTGCGTGAGTAAACGTTCAGTGAAAAGTCGGTAGGACTGTAGGACACAGAGCTTGTTGTGGTCCGGCGTCAAGTTCGGGTCGGGTTCCTCGCTGGCCTTGGTTAAAGGGCCCGGTGTAAATGTGTCCAAGGATGTCCAAGGATGTCCAAGGATGTCCAAGTAAGAATGTTCGTCCTTCCAAGGCATTCCAAGTGTGAATGCAAGTAGTGGGTTGGAGTGCTGCACCAAGTGGTTTCTAGTCTTCGTTGGCTCTGACACGACTTTCCATGTGGGCTCAATCCAAGACTTTCAAGCAAAGCAGTTGCTAAAGAAAGCACGGAAAAAACGGCCAGTTTGCGCGGCGTCGGCTCCGCTGCCTGAACATCCAGATCATCCAGGTCGACTTAGAACAAGTGCAACATAGTGCAACACTAAACAAGGGCCCAAGATGGCCTAAACAACACAAAAATAATGCTTCCAAGGCTGCCCAGCCTTCAAAGGCAATCTCTGTTCTTTCTGTTCTTCCTCTCTCAACAACCTGGCTCTCCAGTGTTCTCCATCTTGTTTGCAAATGAAAGACACCAAAAAGAAAGCATCAAGAAGCTATTTGAAATGTCATTGTAGGTCATTGCCATGCACCTAGTATATCTGGTGCAGGAAATTGTTGTCAGCTGTCGTGGCCTTTTCTGAGCTGCTGGCTCCCTCATGTTCTTTGGCTGGCAGCACAGCGCAGCGTTGTCAAGCGTTGAGCCCGTTGAGCCCGTTGAGCCCGTTGAGCCTTGCCCAGGGCAGACCTGACCTGGAAACTTTGCCAAGATCAAGCACTCCGAGCAAAATTTCGCGCCAATGCCAATGATTGATCTCAACAGTCTCAACATATCTCAACACTTGCACGGTAGTCGGCCAAACATGCACAGAAATGCACCAGATTGCACCAAAATGATATACGTTGATATACTGTGCACCTGATCCATAGCAAGATATAGCAAGCTAGTGCCAGAGCAAAGTCTCAGACACGCCTTTTTGTAGGCACACCATTTGGCGTGGAAAATATGGTCAAGAGTGAAGACTCGACAATCTTGGGATCCTTGCAAATTGTGAAAGACTTTTTATTGCATGTTTACTATGTTTCCACAATCGCACAGGGCCTGGGGATGAAGAATCGTCAGAAAATTGGAGCCTTTCTCCATAGTTAGCTCAAAGCAGAGCTCGTTCAGAGCTCATCTACCTTCGATGGTCTCCAGAGCTTGTTTCTCTGGCTGCTCACTCATCCAAGGGTGAGGCCTGTTTGACCAAAACACAACATGATCCAACTATCAATGCTGAAAGCATCATGGAAAAGGCTCATACACTGGCCCAAAACATCTGTGTTGAAAGCATCTTAATCAAACACTTTTTTGTGTGCTCCGTTTGCTCGTGCATGAGTTCGATCCGCCTGACCCACTGCAAGTGATGCACAAGCGCAAGAGATTTGGTCTGAGGAACTCACTCCATCACTTCGATCACTTGCAAGTCTCCCTTCCTAGGCATTCTGTTGAAAATGTTGAAAGGTCTCTTGAAGATCATTACAGATCCTTGGACATGTCGCACCCAGTTTGACATAGTTTGACACAAAGCATAATTGAGTACCACACCGGATGACTTCACCTGCAATGAGACCATGAGCCTCGCAACTTCTGCAGTCGGCTGACACATGTTGACACATATCAGCCTTGCTACTGGTCGTTGTCAAACCAGTCCAAAGTCATGCCAAAAATGCTACTCAAAATCATATGGAACCCCTCTGCTCAAGTCGATCAAGCTTGTAGATTTTGCATTGGCATAGATGGCATAGACCATTGTAGATTCGACGTGCATGCCATGCAATCATACAAGGCCATACATGGCCATACATGGCCTAGTCTTCATGCTTTGATCGCAGAAGTCATGGTGTACATCCCGCCTTCATCTCCTTCTGTACACCGCTTAGTCCGCCACCAAATGCTGGTGCTGCGACGGCAAAAAGCTGACCTACCAAGATCATCCAAGATTGGGGAGATGACATCGGACTTTCCCCAAGGGCCGTGACCTGACTCCCTGTAGACCCGATATGCACTCGCCTCAAATGTGTTCTGCATCGGCAGAGATTACTGGCACAGTTCGCTTCAAGGGAATCAGTGGAAAACACCCTGGATCAAAAATAAGCCCCATACAAACACGGATTGAACCTCTTAGGTTGTGTCAGTAGGCTGAGGTGTTCGCTCGACGAAGCAACGACCAGCCATATTTCTGACAGAGAAGAAGCTTCGTTGAAGTAAATAAAGACCACATGGCCACATGATGGATAAGCTGGTGTTTGCAACCGCTGAAAAGTACCATACAAAAAAATGGGAATTCAGTCGGTGAACATCAAAACACTCTAAATGACTGTTACAATCAGGCACAAATGATTCAAATGATTTAAAAATTATATCAGTATTGAATCATATAGTTCTCTCTTTTTTCATTCTGTACTACTGGTATAAGACACTATAAGTATAATATAAGTATCATATACTATACATTACTATACTGTAATATGATATTAAGATAATCTAATACGTTGTTTCATGTTTCACCGGCAGCTCTCAGCCATTTCTGCGGTCCTCAGCCGCGCTGGGCTCTCTGGCCTTGTCCAACCAACGCAACTCCGCACGGTGTCGGAAGAATATGTACCCCAAAAAACCCAATGGTTTTGCTGATCATTATCCCGTTTTTAAATGGCTATTTCATTGGGGGTATAACCCATTTTCAGACATACCCATATGTTTTCCACATGTAAAAATCATTCATCAGTTTTCAAATGTTTTCAATGTATTTATCCATGATGAACTAAAGAAAGGTGCCAAGGCCATGCAAGTCATCCTGTGTCAAAGCAGCATGAAGACAGATTGGTTTTGCTGCAAAAGTAGACGCCAAAACATGCCAAAACTATCCAAAACTGATAAAGAAAAATGGCTTTGAATCTGCGACAGTCGCCTCTAGGGGTTTCAGTGGAGCTGGCAGCAGCTGAGACACCAAATCCTCTGGACTTCGAGCACTCAGACATACTGAGACTGTTTCAAAGCTGTGCAAAACATAACTTTTGTTTAAAAATTCAAAACAATGCTGTGTTCAAAGCTTGCGGGGCTTGCGGCTTGGTGTCCTGTAGCCCACTAAGAGGTACTTCAGGCACCTCAACAGGCAAGAAGTTCTCTGGCGGAAATGCCAACTTCGCAAGAACGTGGCGCAGCAGAAGTGCGATTCGGGACATCATACGTTACGGTCCTCTATAGACTATGTCCAACTGCTTGCTATGAGCTTGCTTCGGGCGTCAAGGTTCAAAACTTTCTTATGCCTCTATACATCTAAATTCACTGTCATTCATGTTTGCCAGCATGGGGGTTGTCCACCGCACAGAGGTGTCACATTTACAGGAAAACGTCAGTGTGGACAGTGTGGACCTTGAAAACGTGTCTTATGATTTCCAAGCTGCTGTAAGAGTCAAGTGACTCCCAAGAACAGTCCTGCATGCCAGTAATCTACAAATGCGCCAGTCCGGGTACAAACCCGATCTGCAAACATGTGCAACGCTGTTATCGTTAAACCAGCTCAAACCTGGCTATAAGAGTTGAGACACTCTCGACTCAACCTTCTCCAAAGACAAAGGCTGCAGAATAGCTGCAGTGTGAAGATGTTGAAGTCTTAATGAACAAAAATGAACAAAAGAGTGTCATAAGACTTTGAAGTTGAAGGCCCTTGAGGCGCGGACATATGAGCCTCCTTTTTCCAGGCTCAATGTGTCCCAGTAGTCCCGCTGCGCAAGCACCTGGAGCATCCAAGCTCCATGAAGCTCCCATTTCCCATTTGTTCCGCTCATTGACTCATTATGACTCATTGATTCAATCCAATTAATTATTCGACATAAGTCAGGAATCTAGTTGATATAAACGATTAGATCAATATAAATTAATATAAATCAATATTTGTAATTTGGTGCAGCTGGCTGAAGGCTAGCTTTCCCTTCAGAGGACTAGTGTCATCGGTCTGTGCGGGCAGAAAGGTAACCTAAACAGCAGCAAGTCATCTGCGGTTCTCATGGTTTGGCCGGACGCCTTTGCATTTTCGGGATCAATGGTGTACTCTGAGACCTCAGGCACGTCAGAAAAACCCGAAAGATTGGGAAGGTTCGTCAAACCGAAGAGATTCAGAATGGTGTGTTAAATGTGTTAAATGTGTGTTCTGTTTTGGACATTTTTTTTTGACGAAGTCTGAGAGGTAGACACCGCTGAAGATTGCTCTTGGTTTCCACGGCAGGAGCTTAAAAGCGAATCCTGGTGCCACATCCGGCTGTATGCTGTTCTGTATATCAACAGTACTCAACAGCATATGTTGAAAGACACATATAGTTGGAATTAACTCCACAAGTCAAGAGTTTCAAGACTATGTACAATGATTACAATGTCCTTTGCAGTGCAAGAAAAGAGTACAACCCCTGCCTAGTGTCCACCTTGTCCTCAGTTGTGTTGCTTCTCCGGGGACCTGCAAAAGCAACTTGTCATCAGAGAAAGATGATTAATCCAAGGAATCCGACAGCAGTGCTAAGGCAGGAAGGCGTGTCAAACATGTCTCCTTGCTCCACTGAACAAGTCCAGGGACTAGGCTTTGATGGAGCTTCAGTTGACAAACCGAAACACGCAGTCAAGCAAAAAAGGACCAAGAAGAGATATATTACTTGTTTCGATTAATTTCGAACGTCTTTCCCTGGCTTTCAATAACATGCACGGTCGGTGGACTTGCTGGATTGGAGATCTTCTTTCTGCCTCCTCTACACTGTGAAGATCAATGAAGGCATCGGTGAAAAGGATGTTCCTGGGCTGGATAAGATTGAATTCAGTCGGAAATGTTCTCTGATTTGCCTGACATTGCCTGACTAATCTGGTGTGCAGAATCACTGAGGACATGTCCCAATTAAAGAATTCCCCGACAGCATTTCAACGTTTGCTCTGTAACTCGCCTGGCCAGGATGTAATTTGACTAAACTGCAAGAACATGGCAGAAAGACTCTAGACTAGTAGAGGTTTGCGAAACGAAAACAGAGCTCAAGGAATGATTCTAAACCACGAACTCATAGCATCATCTCATAGCACCATCATGTCATAGCATCATCATCATCATCATCATCATCATCATCTGATAGCATCATCATCTCATAGCATGCGGACGCCAATCCAAGAGCTTGGTCCATATATGCTGGCGCCTTCCCCTTCAGCTGGTTCAGAGGATCTGTAAAGCTCACATCCTGTAAGCCACATCAGAAGCAGAGTCCAAAGCGAACTCATGGCAAAGGATTCAATCAAGTGATAGAGCAAACAAATGGGAGTGTCATGAAGTATCTGGCAGCGATTAGGTACATGTCAACGTGTACGGTCGGTAGTGGTTGGTAGTAGAACTGCTGCAGGTCCTCTGAATAGAAGTCAGCCTAACACAGGAATAATTGACATCTGAGAGAAGCTCCCAGCGGGAGCTCCCAGTTTCTCTGAGAAAATTGTTTCCAAGGCGTGCAGATTGTACAATGTGATTCAATGATATTTAATTTTAAAATTCCTTAAAATTCCTTTAAAAATCCCTAAAATCCCTAAAAATCCCTTTAAAATCCGGAAAAATCCTTAGAATTCCTTAAGATTCCTCAAAATTCCTTAAAATTCCTTTAAAATCCTGAAAATTCCTTAGAATTCCTTAAGATTCCTCAAAATTCCTTAAAATTCCTTTAAGATCCTGAAAAGTCCTTAGAATTCCTTAAGATTCCTCAAAATTCCTTAAAATTCCTTAAAATTCCTTTAAAATCCTGCAAATTCCTTGGAATTCCTTAAGATTCCTCAAAATTCCTTAAAATTCCTTTAAAATCCTGAAAATTCCTTAGAATTCCTTAAGATTCCTCAAAATTCCTTTAAAATCCTGAAAATTCCTTAGAATTCCTTAAGATTCCTCAAAATTCCTTAAAATTCCTTAAAATTCCTTAATGTGATTTCTGTGATTTCAACTTGGGAGAGCGTCAAGTACATGCTGCACAACATGGCCGGATTGTGATTCGTGAAATAAAAGCGGAGATGTAAACAACGTGAAGGTCTCATTTTGAACCGGGTTTTTGTTACTTGCGAAGTCTAGTTTGGTTCTTTCCCAAATCAGTTCCAATGACTGTTGGAAGGCCCAGGCTTTCATGGAGGGTCAGCCCCATGTGCGGTCGTTTCCCTGCGAAAAAGAAAGACACTGAAGATGTTTCCCTGTGAGCAACGCAGGAAATTTTCCAAAGCGCAGGCTACAGGCCGAGCCCTTCAGCAAAAGTCCAAAAACTGTGCCAGGGGGTGAGATCTATCACGATCTATCTCTGCCTTGCTGCGCATTGTCATAGCCTTCAGTAGTGGAGACATGATTGGAGTTTGAATGAAATGAGGAAAATGAATCCAAATACGATGGAACACACTGGCAGGGCAGCGACAAAGCCCTATGCATTTTCGGTGACGATTTTCGGGGACGTTTTTCTGGTGATGAATCATGAAAAGACTCCCATTCTCTGGTCGTTGACCAGCTGGCGTTTGATAGGCATCAGCATATGTTGTTAACTATTGGTGTCGAGGCTTTCCGGGACGTTTACGAGTTTCGATCTTGGGTATTAGGGTTCCCTTTTCAAACAGAACCTGCCTCATATCAGGGCCGTCGGGTTCAGATCTTATGAAGCATACGCACTCAGGGGAACTTGAGCAAGCTGAGACCAACGGACTTCGAGCAAAGTACGGTGACAGGCAGAGGAGTACTGACACTTCACTTGGTTGTCACTGTCTCCGTCATTGTTTCGTTGTTGGGTTTATCTCTGCTTGTTCACTTGCATCGCAAGCCCAGCACTCTGAGCAGGCTTTCAAATACCGTTGACCCAGCACATTTGGGCGCTTCAGTAGCATGCAGGAAGTGTCTGTGAAGCGACCCCAAGAGCTGTCCGGGTCAATTCCTTTAGTTTCGAATAGTTTCAATCTGTTTCAACTACACCTCGTGTGACGCTGTTCGATTTCAATTCGTTGACCATATTATATACATATGCACATGCAGAAACATATACATATACCTACACATATACATATACATATACATATATAATGTACCCCGCCCACATAGAATATAGAATTGAAATTTTGGCTTCCCAGGGCATCCCCATAATTGAACTTGAAAACATTTACTTAGAATACAGTTGACGTCAAAAAACCTATACTTA
>Ga0126342_10012538_pt1 | contig 15109 bp, 10 predicted proteins | sample Cyp1metagenome_FD_92528 | JGI IMG/M metagenome (GOLD analysis project Ga0126342, IMG submission 92528) | Coral microbial communities from Lord Howe Island, Old Settlement Bay, Australia - Cyphastrea 1 metagenome | ecosystem: Host-associated > Invertebrates > Cnidaria > Coral ...
AAAGTTTTTCTAGCCAAGCCCAAGCATGCAACAGAACCAATGCAAGGCTACCTCGTCGAGGTCGGCTAATTCTGATGAGCAAATTAAGGGCTGACCTCGCTAATTCCTGCAACCTGCCTCGTTTCCTCGGCTGTCCTCGCTATAATTTGTCAGATTAGATTAGATTGGATTAGATTAGATTGGATTAGATTAGATCAAATAGATAGATGGATTCTCATGAACTCTTGGTTAAAACATGTTCTTGTATGTTTTGATGCTTCACTCATTAATTCCCCTCATTTTATAGGTGTTTCCAAGGTTTTTCTGGCAGCTTGACGAGTTGACGATCGGACCTCCTGATGACAAGGCCTCTGGCAGCGTCGCCCATCATCAGCTGCCTGGCCTGTGGCCGTTTTACTCACCACGAGGGGCATTTTGGGAGCAAAATTCGGTTGTAAATAGTTGTTAGATGTTATTAAGAATCTAAATCAACAACTTACTAACTGGGATGCACACCCAAGTACCGTAGAATGTCTACAAAATGACCCACCAAGATAGACAAGTTGGTTTGTACCTTCATTAAGTGGTTGTTGTCTGTACCTAATGGATGCTGCCTAAGCGCAGGTGATTATACAAACCAACAACGGGAATTGAACAACGAACAAACATTGTTTTTGGCAAGTAAACATGGGGAACTTAGTGTTAGCTCAGTTGGCTGAAATATGTAGCTTGAAAGTTGGGGTTATGAGAATATAAAATCAAATTCAGGTGACATGTCCCAACCAGGGTTGATCATGGCATCATTACATGAACCATAGTAAAGAAATGGTCCCAAAAAAACCATAGTCACTTAGTACATTTGGTGTACCCTCTGGTAATTCTCCAGTTACTCCTCGCGAACGGGACGCGAACTGGACGCCATGGCCCAGTTCGAAATAGATGGTTTACCCTCTGGTAAACTAACAGTTTGCGACATTGAAGCCATGGCACAGTCGAAATAGTGGATTTACCCAGCTATAAAATAGTGATTTTCCAGTTCGCTAAACGTTTACCAGGCCGGGTACCTCTGAATTCCTATGAAAAATGGGATCTTTCCACTTCGCTCTTTGGATCATCTTCCCCTTTGGGGATGATCCACTGTTTCGTCACCCTGAGGCGAGCACAAAATCCCAAGGACGGACTTGTGCCCAGCCTCCGGTGGGGATTTCTATGGGGATCATGGGGATTTTTTCATATAGTTTAATAGGGTAGACATATACCATCATATACCCATATAGTATTATACATATAATTATATATAATATTATATTTATTTATCCCAAACGGGTATATAGGATATAGTCTATGATGATCTATGATGGGGATACAATGGGAATCTTGGGGATTCCCCTCATGGAGTGTGATCAGTGCGTTTTTTTATCCCCGAACTAATCATCAACCAGCTGCTTTTTCTGTTCCTTTGACAAATAGCCTATTTCCTGACACAAAAATGCCGCATCTGTTTCTGGTCAGGCTTGATACCCTCTGGTAATTTAACATAGCTATTGAAAATGACCATTTATAGTGGATTTTCCCATTAAAAAATGGTGATTTTCCATAGTTACGTTAGTTTACCAGAGGGTATCCCCCATTTCTGGTGAAACGATGAGGACCGCATCTGTTTAACGAGAAATCCGAGAAATCATCCCATCCGGAAAGGGCTCCCCAGTTATGATACTTATCGCACTATACCATCTGGTTATGACTAACATAGCCATGGAAAATCCCAACCATAAATGGAGGTTTATAGCTGGGAAAATCATCTATGAATGGGCCATTTATACCATGGCTATGTTAAATAACCAGAGGGTAATAGTTATGTTGATTCATCAACCGGTCGAGCTAGTTGGATAATATATGATATATACCATAACCCCAACACTTAACAATAGTTAACCATAGTTCACCATAGTTTCCATAACCATGGTTGAAATAGCTCACAGTCAACATCAGTCAGCCATAGTTAAGCTACTTATTTCAAACATCTGAAAGCTAGGCGTTGGCCCATCCAACCACTTGCGTCTCACCGGGGATTCTGGCTTCACCACTTGCGTCTCAAAGGTCACGAGCATCGCCTCAGTTCGCGTTCTGCAAATCACTAGGTGATACAAAAAGAAAGGTTTGACCTCCCTCCACAAATGCTGCACTGGATAGTTACCCTCCAGTGAGTTAATATAGACCCTGCCAGATAGGGGTTGAAAAACTAGTTTCCACTAAAAAAATGTGATTTTCAGGGTCTATGTTGATTTACCAGAGGGTACAAGATGTTACAACTTCGATAACGACTAATTACTGTAAGTTTAATGGCTATACGGCTATACGCTGTAATCATCTGTAACCTATTACCAACCCATTAAGTTGACAGAATTAAAATGGGTTGACCCAAGGAACAAGAAGATAACACACCAGCAATGGGGAACGTGTGATCGTTGGCAATGGAACATCTCCCATTTATAGTTCATTTTGCATGAACACAGAGGGTGCAAATCGTAATCAGAAATCGCCCGATCATGGGCTATGGCTTTCCTGTTTCTGGATTCCCTCGGAAAAATGCTGGTGATATCACCAGAAGTAGCTGAAAACAGCCTTGTTGATCCATATTGAATGTCAACCCGTAGCCCCAATCCTAGCATTGAAACATGTGTGGTTTCTAGTCATTTCGGCTCTTCACCAGAAGATTTTTCCAATTTTCAGAGCTCCCTTGGCAGCCAAAGATGACCAGGTCCAAACCAACCTTTTCCACGCAAACAGCGTAGACGCATCGACGCATCTGTCTCGGGCTGATAGCCCAAAAAAATGTGCAACTACCCCAACTTCCAACTTTTCTTGGTGACCCCCCACTTTTCGCTGGTTGGTACTCTTTGTCTAACTGGGGGGGACTATGTGCATTCAATGGAGCAAAATCGCGTGATCAGTCAGACTTTCCGTTGGAAGGCAGTTCGCTCAAGTGGGCTCTTGGCTTCGCATGAGATACTAACTATATCTTGGGCAATTGAGACCTATGACCTGGTAGGAACTATATATGATGAACTATGCACAGGAGATTGCATGTAAAAAACAAACAACTATATAATTTAATTGTTTCCAGGATGTACTAAATGATCTTTCATCATTTCATAGGAACTCTCTAGGTTTCCGGCGTTTCGATCTGAGATGCATTAGCATCTCGTCGATCTGAGATGCATTAGCATCCCGAAAAACCAGTATCTCATGTGCCGAGCATCGCCTCCTGTTGTGGAGGATGAACGCCTTCGGGTTTTCGTCCGGTCGGCAAGGCTTCAAGAATCACTACCCTGCAAAATTCATGACACCCTGTCTGTAGCTGGCTGAAACCCACCTGGACCCAGAGAATGGAGGATTGATCATGAATGATGGAACTCTTAAGATTCAAAAATGAGGAGGTGGCTCACTTGCACAGCAAGATCACTTGCAAAGACATTTGACCACTGAAGGGACAGAGGACATGGGGAAATGGGGACTTGAGGGGCCGGAGACAACTGCAGGGAAAGATGTGGAACAAAAACATACAAAAAACACATGCGAGCCATTGGAGGTTTACTTTCAGGGGGATTCGCTTTTCAAAGGCACAGGAAGGAAGTGGAGGCACGGAGGTGCACGCGCTTCCCCAACAAGCCTAGAAGCAAAGGTAACCTCCCCACACAATCCACACAATAGTAAGGCCATCGGGATGTTTTCTTTAATAATCCTCATCCACTTTTTTCTGCGAAACTGGCACTTAATAGGCTTCCAGGTGAAAATTTCAAGGGTGACATTGAAAAGGCACCACCTGGTTGGTGTTTTGACTCGCAACTGTCATGTCTTCAGTCCTTTGGCACCTCAGCTTTCCCCAAAAAAGTATCAACAGATCAAAAGGAACGTGCCACAAGAATCAAACATGTGCTAGAAACCAATCTTGAAAACTACTCCAAATCAATATTGAGGACAAAAAAAAACACACACCTTTTCTAACAACGCCAACATGGATCGCAATGGTAAAATTGGACGTGGATGATTCATTACGATGGACTATGGGCCTACCACAATGACCTAAACTAGCCAGTAATTTTGGCTCAGATATCTGGGCTCTTCAGCTCCTGTAACATCGCTAGTCAAAACATGTCAAAACCACCATCCGGGCATTGATATAGAGTTTTCAAAAATATTGAAATCAGCAAGCTGTGCTTCTCTTGCAACGGCTGGCCGCAGTTCGGCAGTGAGCACAGCTTTTTTCGAGACGAACTTGACATCATGTCGACGAGCTCGGGGGGTTCAACGTCGTCGTTTTCAACGGCGACAGCCGTGGAATCGCATACAATTCGTGGATATCCTGAAGCCTTCTGGCAACCAGAAGTCTTGGAACAGTTTTTACCAAAACATTACCAAACATTACCCAAATTGAATTTGCCATGAACATCAACTTTTACCAAACATTACCAAACCACATGTGGTTAAAATCTGTTGAAGCCCTACCATCGTGCAGTGTTTCAGATTGTTTCAGGAATCACCATCCGGCCCCGAAAAAAATGACGCTCGCAGGGATACGCAACCTGGCTTGATTCGGACGGAGACAGTCCGTCGATGATATGGGAATTTCATGATTATATCATGCAACCGGTGAAAATATGGGGATGGGTCAAAACCCTGGTACCCCTGGTGAACCCCAAAATAGCTGGTAAATGGATGTTCATCCCACTAAAAATGCATCTATAGGTATTGACCCATACCCAGATTACAACTGGATTACTGTAACAATCTGTCCAGATCTGTCCAGCCTATCCATTTGCAATTGTAGATGGCTGGAAGACGCTGTGGACCCTTCTTGACTCATGTTTGACCTTTCTGTTGCCACATCCGAAGCACGCCACAACTGGCCAAACCCCTTCGGGAGGACATTTTTGGACAGCGGCCATGTCACTTCGAGGATCAACGAGGCACTAAAGGGCTGGCCGATGGTTTGAAGTTTGAACCTGCCTCAAAGAACAGGAAAACGCATCCATTTCACAAATAGACATCCGTCTGCCTAAAACACACTGGAAATGGGACACCCAGGTATTTACAAGATGGAACAAGCACCCAAAAAGAAGGAACATGTGGGTGTGAAAAAGAGGGCTTTAGCAGCGGACATGGTTCAAAATTCCGGGGTGCCAATTTTTGCAAACGCTGAACACTACTAGGTGCTTTGTGGGTCTTTGTGAGCAAAATGCTTGTCCATCATGTCCGGCTTTGGCAGCTGTCAGCACAAAACCTGGTGCCATATGTGACGTCACGGACTGACGCTGAACGCTTTGAACGCCAGCTGACCACAATGGCACCAGAAACATACGGCGTTTGAGGACAGATTCACCCTTCCGTTCTTGATCACGTGGACCTTCATGTATCAAATGGGAAACAGCACTTATACACACATTAGTAACGTGAAGTCAACATTAGTATCCATACACGATGTTCAACATATGTATATATATATATATAATATGCCTGCGTCATTTGGATATGCTCACACGCGCACATATATCCCCATTTTCTGCTTGATTTTGGCCAGGAAGGAGGTCCCTATCATATCATGATATATGGCAGTGTGTCAAAACCTTGTACCCCCCCTGGTGAACATCAAAATAGCTGGTAAATGGATGTTCATCCCACTAAAAATGGTATTAATAGGTATTGATCCATACCCATATCATCATCATTTGCTGAGGTAACTTGACTACTGGAAGGCACCGCCACAATCCACCACCTTAAAAAAAAGAGAGCTCACGAGTTCCAGCACCCATTGGAACTCCGGGAACGCCGAAGCACGCGGCCTCTCACGGACTGCGTTGCCTGGCACACGGGAGCCATGCCGAGGGGCACGCATTGGGTGCGGCTGGTCTCAATCTAAGTACCACACCAAAATTGATGAAGACATGGAGGTTCATCTCCATCGAAATATAGTCCAAACATGTTTTTTTTTTTATGTTTTTTTGATAGGTGTTTGATGGTGTTTGATCCATCTCCAGAAATTCAATCGATTGGTTTCGCAGCAGACTTACGGGAAATTTCACCCAATCCTTGAAACATCGGACTGCGATTGTCAATAGAACCATCATTTCATGGGGATATGAGGTGGCAATCTTTAATTTAAATATACTGAGGGCAAACAAAATCATGTGGGTTATATCTATATCTATATATATTATATATATATGGCTATGGATCAATACCTATACATACCATTTTTAGGGGGATGAACATCCATTTACCAGCTATTTTGATGTTCACCAGGGGGATAGGGTTTTTACCCATCCCCATATATCCCCATATGATATTCCGATATAACCAGCATTAACCAGCTATATCCAACAAGATCATTTGGGTGTCTAAAAACCTTGGAACGCTGAGGGAACTATCTGATGATCCCCAAGGATCCCCCGTGGGACTGGAAACCCCAATAACACTTCGGTGGAGCGATACGAAGAGATACGGTCGGTGGTGCCCCATGGTCCCAGTTCGTGAACGCTAAGTTGGGGTGAACTAATAACTCCAATTTCACTATGGTTTATGGTAGATATATGTAGATATAACTAGTAACGAACTAGTTCATGGGGTGAATCTAAACCAACTTACAACTGAGGGGCACCACATTGCAGCACTTGGGCACTTGGAATGTCAAGGATATCGCCAACCCCTCGGATGAATCAATTCCGTTGATTAATTGAGGGATATAACATGATATAACCCCCAAAATAGTGATAAAATTCAGAAATTCAGATCCAAAATGGTACCCCCCCCCACTATCATAGCTTCAACTGGTGGTTGACTAATTAAGGTCAGGTTAAACTCTCAGTAAAATTGACGAATCGACCATGGAGACTCCCGCCTGTTTCGCGAGGTGCTTTGGATGTGCTTGTGCAACGAGTTGTTGAAAACATCCTGGCGACAGAAAAACCTGCAAATCCACTTCTCTGGACCCCGTACCATCGTTTGTGATCATTATCAATTGCCCACATTTATCATTAAAAAACAGCACACACACATACATATATACATACATACACACACATATATATATATATATTGTATATAATTGTAATTACTGTAAACGTAAACGGCATGAACACAGCTAAGCGACTTACCCTTACGATAGCTTTGAACCGCATCTGAGTTCTATAGATGCTGATGCTCCGTCCTACTATGTCCTGCTATTAGCGTGATCTCCAAAGTTTGCACGTGAGTTGGAGTCACCTACTACCTGACATATCTTCCAAATTCTTCTGATACATGGCCCGGTTACAACCCATCTATAAAGCAACTTCAGGCTTGGATGATCCAATACATCAGCATAACTAAAACCTGATGGTTGTTCAAATGTAATGAAGAGATGTGAAGAGCTGACTGGTAAGGACGGTTCTTGGCCCACTCAAACATGGCCCAATCTTGATTTTGCAATATGCAGTCTGACCTCCGCGAATCTCCCAGATCAGAAAGCTGGTTGGTGGTTGCTGCTAACCCCTCTGAAAAATGATGGACTTCGTCAGTTTGGGATGATGATATTCCCAATATGATGGGAAAGTCATAAAAGTCCATGGTTCCAAACCACCAACCAGCTAGGTTGTGATAATTCCCATTGCAGCACCCTCAAATGAATCAATGAACATTTCTTAAACCCGAGCTGACACTACGTGGACAATGCGTGCAAAAACGGGCTTATGATCCTGCTTGAACACCAGGTTTGTTAGGGACACTCCCATGTGTTGTTGGTCTAATCTCCTCCTTCTATGATCTGTCCAACATATTTGGCTCATATCTGGTAAATTCTTCAGGATCATTTCTAGCAAGTCCTTCAGATATGGAACCTCCCCAAGAATGAAGTTTTCTAACGATCTGTCCGAAAATAGGAATCTTCCAACCCCAATTGCCTTGGCGTTCCAATGGTTGTTGTCAGGGTTCGAAGTTCCGCCTTTTTTGGGGGGGAATGGATTCCACCAAAATTGTCATTCTCAATTATAGGTCAAACTGTTTATTCACTGGAGGGTAAATCCCATTGCTTTTGACTTAAACCCACTGGTAATCAAATATGGCAATGGCATATCCACCATTTATACAAGATCTTCCCATTAGTACCTCCATGTATTGGAGTATTTCTCATTGCTCCAGTCATTTTACAGTTTGCTATAGAAAATAGTCCGTTTATACTGATAATTACCTATCAAAGATGCTGATTCACAGTAGCCAGTTCATATGTTTTCAGCGGTCCACCATGGTCCACCCATCAACAAAAATGTGGAAGCCATGGACCAATGGCCCATAACAATGTCCTTTTGGTAAAAATAGAGGGGCCGGGAGCTGGTTAATCCCACCTATCATCATAGAAACCTGTTCTTTTTCAGGGGTTTCTGTTCAGAAACCCCTCTATTTTCATCAACCAATGGGAATTTGGGACATCTATTGACCCATTTACAGCTGATTTCCATTGATTTCCCATGGTAAATTTATAGCTGGCCTCTCTGGCCTTTCCCGGGGGCCAAGTCCTAAACAGCCGTCCTGCACAATGGACTCCGTGGCCGTGATGGAATCATCGCCCTCATGCTCCTTGGCCGAAGTTACACTGGTCCTGACGTCGGATGCATCAAATGATGCGCTATGATGCGCTTGCGAAAAAAAAGGTGATTCAACCCCATAGGATCCATTGGTGCTGGTATATATGCTAACATTTGGGGTATATTGATGGTAAATGTTACCATATATAGCATACATGGATCCTATGGGAACTGATTCAACCAGCAATCATGGGAGTTTTTTAGCATCAAGCATTAATGTGAATTTAAGCTGCAAAAAGAAAAAACAACGCATAACATGATTTTACCTCCAACAATAATGTGGGTCTTGTTTCAAAAAGTGGCGACGTCTGGTAGTTTAGCAGTTTCCCAAAGTGGGCTTTTAACGACGCTAAGGCTGGTTTATGGTTTGTAGATCAGCCCATAGTTGGCCCAACCAACTTCATAGACCGTATGGTAAACTCACTTTGGGGTTTAAAAAAACTCGCAGTACCGAACTTTACGATTTGGAAATTGTCTTCAACCAGGGATCCGTTTTTTTTGAAATGGATCATTTCACCCCATGGAAAACCGGTAGATAACGAGTCAGGTGATCTCCCAGAAGAGTTGCCTATGGAAGAAAAGACAGACAGTGGATGGAAACATCCTGCACCAGTTGGTAGATGGTTTATCCCGATATCGTCCCATTATTTTGATTTATGGGGTATTTCATAGCTTGAAAACTACCTAAACTGGTGCAGGATTTATGAATCATCCACAGTATGTCAGTATGTCCATTTCTAATATTGATGAAATCCCTGTTTTTCATACTTAAACCGCCATTTGGCTCGCAATTTGATGCCAATTTGAAAGATTTCTCATCTGGAAAGTAGCATCTTGGGCTCTCCATAGGACACATCATGACACATCCATATCATATGGCTGAATATCTTCCATGATGCCCCCATCATATCCCCAAATCACAGTTTCGGCTGGTCAAATCCACCATTTCTGCACCCAAAGCATCCAGAAATGTTCCCTGAAAGTCCAAGGACTCAAAAAATCCGTAGAAAGTGGACCAAAAAAAGTACGTCCATGTATGATTCTTCATTGACATCATGATGTACCTGATAAACACCCGTTCAATGTACCTTTTGAGGTCCTGTAAACACCGACCTCAAAAAGGAACATTGATACATAGCATCCTTAATCGTGAGTAATCGTGAGTAATTGCGAGCAGGAAGGGCCCTAAAAGGATCTAAAAGGTACGTAAAGGCCCTAAAAGGTACACATAGCGGCTAAAAAATCGCGAGAAATCGTGAGTATATCGTGAGTGAATCGTCAGTGAACATTGCTTGCGGACGTTTGTGTCCCGCCCGTTCTCCACCTTGCTGTAAACCCTCGGCCGTAGAACCCTTGATATTGCTACAATCCCTCGGCCGTAGAACCCAGTTCCATTATATAGTGGCTATAAACACTCGGCCGTAGATCCTCGGCATTGCTATGGTTTCTCGGCGAGGACCCCTTTTTCTTCGCTTTTCCTAAGGACTCATTTAGTACGGTCTTAGGACTTACAGGCTGTAAGTCCTTGTTACAGGGGTTGTTTGCTTCTAAAAATGCACGTCAAGAAAGACATATATAATTAAAATCTCTTACCCATTCTCATCCGACATGGCTTTGGCTGAAAATTGGGTACCCCGTATGTGCCGGAAAAAAAAGGAGAATCATCATGTTCCCTCAAAAAAGCTGGTTGTCGGATATCCCGTGATATCTCCACAGGATGGGCCCCCCCGGTTTATAAACCATTAGAACCACCATTAACTAGTTCGTTATATCTACCATAAACGTTTTTTCAGGCAACTGAACGCTACTGGGGGCCCCATTCTGCACGTTCATCCAGATTTGAAAACTACCTCTGGTAAACGTTTACATAACTATGGCAAGATCCACCATTTTCAATGGGTAAATCCACTATAAATTGCCATTTTCATCCATTTTCAATAGCTTTTTGTATGTTTACCAGGCCGGGTCGGCGTCTCAACGAACAAGTTTTCTGCCCGCCGTCCTGCGGCTGCCGCCGCCTTTATGTTGGTTCACCTTCAGAACCTGGCGTGAGGGGTGAACATCCCAGGGGTCAAAGATGGGGTTTCCATAGTCATGGTGGTACCCTCTGGTTATGACTAACATAGCTATTGAAAATAGCCATAGAAACAGTGGATTTTCCCATTTTCAAATGGCGGATCTTTCCATTGCTATGTAAACGTTTACCAGAGGGTACCCCCAAATGGATGGTTTATAAATTTATTAAGGAAAACTGTTGTTAAACTAAATGATTTAGGGGCACCCCCATTTTAGGACATGGTGATAGAACCGGAAGATGGAAGAATCAAGACCTCCTGGCAAATTAGATAGTTCCTACCTACCTTCAAACCACAAGCATCACGGATTTTGGGAGTGAATTATCCCGCTAGGGCCAATGTACACCTGAAACCTAGGATTTTTAATGGATTATATATATGGAGATATATGCACTATATATCACTAAATAATTGTATATATACATTTATACATAATAAATAGCATTAAATAACTATATATAGAGGTATTCATGAAAGATTTCAACGCAAAACGCCTAGTTCCATGGATCAGGTACTAGCAAAACCAGGGAGACACCTGGATCCATTGTCCAAGTCCAATGAACCCAGAAAGATAAAAACAAACATAAACATATACCAACAGAATGTTTCATTAAAATTGACCCAGGCAGTGACATGCTGAAGCCGGAGCTCCGAGTTCATGGCGTGCTGCAAACATCATGGGGGCCTCCTTCGGACCTTGAGCAACTCATCCCGAGAGGCTGCGGTTTTCTCATCCCATGGACTTAGTCAGTAACTTGTCGGTAGGCGAAGTCGCTTCATCTAGTAAGGATAGAGCACATTCTCAGTTGCGCAACTAGGTTCTTGTAGGTAGCCCGGTTGATAAATCACCGCCATAGCAACGAAAATGTTGGTCCCGGTGAAACCTGTACATCAGGGTCATGCTCCCACCAGAACAGAGGATTGTGGCCAGAAAATCAAGCCCCAAATTTGCTGAATGGTGATGTTGTTGAAATACTATAGCTTTGCTCAACATCCTGGATGAAAAACCCCAACCGAAGACAGCTTTGATCATGACACTCTCCATGGTATGCGCTGCGTCCACCGGCTGATCCAACTGAAGTTGCCTAATTATCCGTTCATTCTAGGGATCAGCCATTGACCACGGACTAACTTCACAAATCCCAGTACCACCAGGGCGTAGCAGGCTCATAAGGCACCAGTACGGTACCAGGTGGTCTCTATTGCAGGTTGGGAAAATCATTCAAAGGGATAGCTATGAAAGACTTCCAAGCGACTCGGGGAAAAATAAACTCGGGAATAAGAAGCACCCCACCTTGGCTTCAAAAACTGGCCAAACAACGAACCATCATTGACATGGATGTTGAATCTGGAGAAGGTAATTTGTGCGATCGCTTCGAGAAAGCCTTGCGGAATTAGCTCCCAGTGCCAATAATGTTCGGAACATATGCCCAACACAGAGGCATTCCAGTCTGAGAGCCCAAAAAAGGATGGTTGATTGATGGGGGAAAGGTCTGAGCAGTCTGAGCAGTTGTTTGCACATGAGAAAGCCTTACTACCCCTTGGATCCCCCTTGGTAATTTTCAGGTATGGAAAATCTTTCCCACAAATTCACCATCATTTCTTCATAGTTTTGTGAATGGAGACCTTTCGATGCCACTCCAAATTTGGTCGCCTTGAGGATGTTCAAGACCTCCTCAAACAGAACCTCCAATTTCGTTTCCTGGGCCCACATTCATAGTGCAAATTTAAATGGGCGCTTGAAGTGGAGGGGTGGGAAATAAAAATTCCCAACATCCGAAATGGGTGATGCTGAATGGCGGGGAACCAAGGGATTTGGATGGATTTGGGGGAGCTCAATTTCAAGAACACCTATGTACATATTTAGCAAACAAATTCACCATCTGAAAAACATGGAATGCAAAGCCAGGAGCCAAGGGCCTAAGATCACGAGGAGTCGTGACTAGCTGAAAGCAGGATGAAGTATTCGCAGGCCTTTTTTTGGTCAGGGTACAAATTCCACCCCAGCGCCCAACCCTGGACCATGGAAACACGGCGACCCCCCAGGCCATTTTTTTCCCAGCTTGGCAGGTAAACCAACAAAAACAATGGTGACAGGGCCCTTGTTAAATTGTATGGGGCAGGTGAAGGGGTTGTGACATCAGCTAAAGCAACAGAAGTAATCACATAATCATATACTTCATGGGGGAAAAAACGACATGAAATTACCCTTACCGGGTCAAAGCTCAGTCTAAATCGAAACAATGAGAAACCACCCATAACCACCAGTCAACCTTAGTCAACTTCCTCAGTTCCAAGCAATTCCAAGGAACCATCCGCCAAATATCCAGGGCTTTTGCTCCACCGCGCAATCTGGCTGCGCCCTCGATGAATTCCTCGTGGCGTGGCAAGGGAAATCCCCGAACTCGATGGAGGCCTCCAGCAAAAAAAAAAAAACTATTGCTGGTGGATTTTCCAGCATTTTCCTAGGTTTGATTACCACACTGGTGGATTCGCATCGAAACTACTTCTATCACAAATTTTCCTCATCCCTGGTTCCGCTGCAGTTGCCCCAAAACCAATGCTCAGCATTTTGAGAGGGGTCAGGTCCAGAAAAATAGTCATTGCATGGCTGGAGCGCGAGGGGCAAAGTTTGCAATACCCAAAGCTGAATTTTGATGGACCTTTTTTCAATAGTGAGAAAAAAAAAAAAATAGCCTATCTGGTTGGTGGTATACCTACCCCTCTGAAAAATATGAGTTCGGCAGTTGGAATGATGACATTCCCAACTGAATGGAATATCATAAAAACCATGTTCCAAACCACCAACCAGCTATGAGTTCCAAAACGATCATGAAGGGAACAACTCCAATTCATGGTGATTCGTCTGCCGGACTTCTCTATGACGAACTCCAAATGTATACGGACATGTTATGGCCTTTGCCGACGGGAGGACCCTGTGAATTCTGCATGGAACGGCGAAATTAGAATTACCACATGATGTGGCAAACAGTAAGAGTTGATATGAAATAAATGTATAGATATACATGATGAATGATGATGACAAAGCGCCAAACAAATCCAAACCGTAAACATGTATTTTTCATATGTATGCTTTAATTCAGTACATGTTTTACTCTATACCATTCTATATGCTATATATGTCATGTATACAATATAATTATTACTGTAATACATTGTGATACGTATTTCAGATTTGTCTATGTGCCATGTGTGTCTGCCTCTAGTGTGTGTGTGTGCACATGCCTCTTAATAACCTTATATCCTCTATAACCCTAAAAAAATATCTAACACTTCCCCAGCTCGACATGGCTAATCTTAAGCGCCACGTGGCAGTTAGAGTGATCTCACCATCGCCTCAGCGCCATGGGATCATGGAAGGGGAAAACCGTGCCTTGGTTTCATCTACACAGTCTACAGATTCCCTGGTCTTTCCGCGGCTTTGAGTGAGGCTTATATGAAGCAAGTCAATGAACTTATGAAATGCTGATGTTATTGCATGTTATTGCATAAAATTATATATAATATATAAAGCGAACTGTTTTCCTACCATGGTTTTCCTCTGGTCTCTGTGGGTCTCATCTAAAGTTTAAAAGCAAACTCTGTCTGCAAGACAATCCCATTGAAACGTGAAGACCGGACTGTGCGGCCCAATCAAACAGAACATCTGGTTTCAAAAGCATGGGAAAAACAAAGGGGAAAGCAAGACAGACTTCCACCGGTCAAAAACCGAAGTATCAACATACATTGAGCTGTGCTTAACATAGTCCAAAAGTACCAGCACATGGGTTGGATTGGCATGACAGGCTTTTACCATGGGTTTTAATAATCGTTGTTATGATCATTATTGTTAGACTCTGTCTTACCGGAAATGATGACCATTCCCCCGAGAACAAAATCCGTCATAATACCCGAAACAGCCTATGGGGTAATAAGCCGATGATTGTTCAACTCTCGTGTCACACTATCAAATCCACCACTGCTCAAACCTTTGAAAATGCAGAAATTAGTCAAGAGTGGTATGTAGCTGCTCTTAAGATAGTCACTGCACACGGGAGAGGGGGAGCGCTCAGGAGTGCACGCCGCCTCTCCCCACCAAACCTTGGGTCATGGATTTTTGATTGCACAGCTTTGATTTGTTTAAAGCTGCTCTTAAGATAGTACCAGTGAGCTGGTGTGCAGTCCGGAGCGCTCAGGAGTGCTCAGGAGTGCACAGGGGAGAGGCAACTGACCCCTCTCCCGTGTGCAGTGACTATCTTAAAAGCAACAAAACTATTCTAATTCTGTATTTTACCAGGTCAACCGACAATGGGGTGTTTTGAACCAACGCTACAGAGTAGATCGATGATATATACACTACATGGTTTTACTGCAGGAGTTTTTACACCCCCCTCGGGCGAGCAGGGACGACTGCGGAGAACGAATAACCCAGAAGAG
>Ga0126342_10012539_pt1 | contig 15109 bp, 15 predicted proteins | sample Cyp1metagenome_FD_92528 | JGI IMG/M metagenome (GOLD analysis project Ga0126342, IMG submission 92528) | Coral microbial communities from Lord Howe Island, Old Settlement Bay, Australia - Cyphastrea 1 metagenome | ecosystem: Host-associated > Invertebrates > Cnidaria > Coral ...
AGACAACTAACGCACAAAGACACGCATGGAAAACATCGCTTGAAGACAGTACATATTTCCCCTGTTACCAGTCTGCAGTGTGGAGTGGAAAGTGTAGAGTGTGGAGTGTGGAGTGTGGAGTGGAAAGTGTAGAGTGTGGAGTAGTGTGGAGTGTAAAGTGTGGAGTGGGGAGTGTAGAGTGCGTAAAGTGTAGAGTGTGGAGTGTAGAGTGCAAAGCGTAAGACGTCCCAGTACTACTTTGTACTACAAAGCTTGCACAAAGCACTTCCCAGTACCACTTTGTACTACAAAGCTTGCACAAGGCACTTCTCAGTACTACTTTGTACTACAAAGCTTGCACAAAGTACGTCCCAGCACTAGTTTGTACGACAAAGCTTGCACAAAGCACGTTCCAGCGCTACTTTGTACTACAAAGCTTGCACAAAGTACTTCCCAGTACTACTTTGTACTACAAAGCTTGCACGAAGTCGTTCCCACTACTATTTTGTACTACAAAGCTTGCACAAAGCACTTCCCAGTACTTTGTACTACAAAGCTTGCACAAAGCCCTTCCCAGTACTACTTTGCACTACAAAACGAGCATTTCGTGCGAGACTTCCTCCAATGTTGACACTTTCGACACGTCATCAAACAGGTTGGAATGTCACAAAGTGCCACGCCTGCCGCGCAAAACGACATGACCACCTGCAGCTTCCCCCATAGACACGGAATGAACGGCGCCACGACGACGCGACGACAACGCGACGAGCCACTGGAGGACATACATACCATACATTACATTACATTACATTACATTACATTACATTACATACATGACATGACATTACATACATGACATGACATGACATGACATGACATGACATACATGACATGACATGACATGACATGACATGACATGACATGACATGACATGACATGACATGACATGACATGACATGACATGACATGACATGACATGACATGACATGACACTACACTACACTACACTACATTACATTACATACATTACATGCATTACATACACACACAGACAGGCAGACATACATACCATACCATACCAGAGCATAACATTACCTTACCTTACCTTACGTTACGTTGCGGTAAGGTACGTTACATACGTACGTACCGTACGTACATATGTATGCATGCATGCATGTATGTCTGTATGTATACATGTGTGTGTGTATGAATGTATATATATATGGGTAAATTATAATATTTCACCAACCTGAATTAAGGCCATTTGGGTGATTTCCAATACTAACTATGATTTCCAGTGAGGTCGCAGTGAGGTCGTTATAATTTACCCAGAAATAATACATATATATATATATAGATTTGTCTCTCTTTTTCTATATCAATCTACACAGGTCATTTTTCTGAGGGCCCGCACGTTGAGCTCTTGTCCAAGGGCCTCTGCCCGCTGCTTAGCGCGAATGGCGGCTGCCAAACCAGCAGGGCCAGCTGGCACGCAGTGGATCGCAGTGGAAGTTGCAACGTTCCATCGTTTTTCAAAAACACCTAAATCTCACAGCTCAGGACTTGTCCCTGCTAAATACACAGGAACAGTGGACTTGTCCCTGCTAAATGCAATCGCAGTAGATCTTGCCTACCATTCTTTCTCACCCGAATCCAAACAGACCCAGACCCAGGACCATTGACCCAATCTTGCAAACAGCAGTGTTTCAGGATTGCAGGATTATGTTCTGGCTTTGGGCTTGGCAACGCACCACTCCCAGAGCCACAAGACCCACTGGGACCCAGTTGAAACCAAACAGGCAGTGTTGAAAAAAGGAATTTCGGCCTCCCACGACCAGGAGATCAAACCTTGGCAGAGAAATCTTCAAACACCGGACTATGGGAAAATCTGACTGCGTTCTGGGATCTCTTACAGATTCTCTTTAAAAAGGTCTGTGTCAGTCTCTTCAGTATTTTATGGTCATTTTGATCAATTTTGCAGCTCTTTCATTCATGGCTGTTCGCATTGCCGGCGGGCACCGTAATTCCTAATCCTGGCAAGCCACTCCATCGACTCTCGTGAGACGCTGAAGTTTCGGAAACCGCGTCGTTTTGCCTCGCAGGACAAGGCAAGTCCCAGGTTTTGCTGAGTTTCAAGATGTTCCTTCAACATCTTCAACAAGTCACAGATCCTTGCAGGCATTTACATGCACCTCAAACGGCTTAGGAGCATATTGGGTAAACATCTGTACAAGTACAGTAGTTTTGAACATGCTTGGTGACCACTTCAGACCGATTTATGCCACCAATGCAATGTCTGCATCAGGATTTGTGCTCATTGTGTGAGTCTTCAATAGTGACAATAGGATGACAATAGTTTGCATGTGTGTTTGGTCTTTCACTTGTGCCAGGTGCCGTGCTGGTAGCAAGCAGCTGGCATTTGGCAGCCTAGCTCCACAAACGGCAAAGAACAAAAGATTGACCCCTTGCGGGTCAGCTTGAGATGAGCCAACAAGCCTGTCCGGCCGAAATTGCTTAAGAATCCCACCCTGGGTGGTCGTTGAGATCCCAAAGCTTCTCATATCTAAACGGGTGGAAAAAGCACAGTAAGCACACGAGAGCTTTGGATGCTTTGGATGCTTTGGATGTTTTGGATTCTGGTGCCGCTCCACTTCCTTTAGTTTTTGATGTTGTTCAGATCCAGCCTCCGCAACGCAGGCCACAGCATCCTGGTTTGTTGCCGATGATCCCAGGATATCCCGTTGCCGACGGCGCATTCCAAGTGCAGAAATCCTTTCCTTTCAGCTTTGACAGCTTTGAATTCCACTTGTCTATGGTTTTCGATATCTGCCGAGCCTTTCACCGAAAAAACGAAACCTTTCAGTCCTTTGAGTCCTTTGAGTCCTTTGAGACCACCGTATTAAAGGGAGGTGTCGACACAGCGATCCCGGGGCTGGCCTCTCCACTCCGCAGCCCTCTGCTGACGATTCAAGCTAACACTGCTGTGAGCCGGTGCCAGTGCGGCTCAAATCAACACAAAGACCCAATGAAGACTTCAATGAAGTCACGAATGAAGTGCAATGAAATGGAAAAGCACGTGGGGAGAAGAGTTGTCAGCTGATGTCAGCTGTTACTGTAGAAGATACGTGACAAGTGCAATTGTGAAGCGATTTTCAGGATTTGCATGAAGGAAGCTTGAAGATGAAACTTTCTAGCACAGGACAGAAAGAAAAACACAACAATTCCTGAGGTTTTTTATGACCTTGGTGACCTTCACCCAAATGCAAGGGTTGCAATACAAAGAGGATCCGGATGAATCCGGAGAACAAATGTCTGAATATGTCTGATTTAAGATGGAATTCCTAAACTTAGACTCCGAAAGACAAAGGCGCTAGTGGGCTGCTCAGTGTAACCCCGTAGACTCTACGGATCTCGGCGTGTTCGAGACTCTTTGCAGTCCACTTCTGTGACACGGATTTACTCTAAAGAAACGGTGCAAGACTAGGATCTATTGACAACATTTGACAACGAAAATGGCTGCAGTTGGTCCATTTGAGGCACCCAGCGCATCTGTTGAAGGCTGGTCCTCTTCGAAGTGTCCTCTAGCCTACAAGGATCAGGTCCTTCAAGTGGGAAAAATATAGAAATGTGGAGGTTTCACAGAGCTCCAGAGAGGATGTTAGAATGAAAATGATTTTTTAAAATTTAAAATAATTTTGAAAGGACCGAAATGACCAAATGAATGCGTTCATGTGGTTTGGCTTTAGGAAGCAAAGTAGCCAGCACTGCCAGTGCATTCCAAAGCTTGATTGACTCTTGAGACACTCACAGCTCTGAAAAGTGAAAACCATGTTCCTGCACAAGATTTCTGTTTAGTTCAATGTGTCGAAATAGTTCAACCAAACCATTGAACAATTGAACTGTTGTTATTAGTTGTTATTAGTTGTTGTTGGCGCAGGAACTGCGCTTGGTCTCTTGTACACTTGGGCTGCAACTGACTTAATGAAGCGCCCCGTGGAGCCTTGGGTAGTCGTTGATTCAAAGTCGAGAGATGTCGAGAGTCTCTCAGATTGGAATGCCATTGGGCCATGGAATGACTATCACAATGATCACAAGATCGACATGCAAAAATCTCCGCCGTGAAAAAAATCTTGCGAAAATTATCCCGAAATGTCTTTCACTGGGTTTCCAGCTGGGATGATCTTGCTTCTGTTGCACATCTGCGCACAGAAAATGCAGCTGATGGAGAGAAAACTACCAAATGATCAGGATTCCAAGAGATGTCCCTGTGGTTCCATCTATTCCAAATTATTCCAACAAGGTGCTCAATAAAACCCTAGAGATTTTATTAGAAATATCTTGTTTGGCCAATCCCCTCCTCCTCTGATTTCAACAAAGCCCAACAGGCATCAGCAGTGCCATGAGAGCAATGACTGCAATGACTTGCCGTGTCTTGCCGCAACTGAGGCTCTGACAAGGAAGAAAGTCACATTCATTAGATCACACGCGGACAATGGTAAGACCTTGGTCTTGGATCTCAGAAGGTTTCAGAAGGTCTCAGAAGGTGTCAACCAGTGATCTATTTTCTGTTCCAAAGCTGTTTTCCTCGCTGTTTTTCTTGAACTCTGGGTTTGGCACCAGCTTGGCACCGCGAGTCAAAGGTTCCGTCCCCGAATTGTTGGCTTGCAATCTCTCCTCTGCTCTGGCGAACCTCAAAGCTGGGGCAGGTCAACTTCTCGTCCACAGTACATCACAGTGCGTCCTCAGCATCCTCAGCATCCTCATACCGTTCCGGTATCAATACATCGATCATCGAAGTATCTTCTCATGCCATGCACATCGAAGCACATGGCAGTGCATCGCCTTCTTTTAAGACACTACGCCCGCTATGCGTATGCGAGGATGCAATAGTATTGATATTGATTCAATGGCATTCATTCATGTATGTTATGTATGTTATGTATGTGATGTGTATGTGATGTGTATGTGATGTATGTGACACTGTGTGGCTATGAAGTGCACTCCCTGCACCCCCAAAGCATGTGCTGGGTCATCCCTGCGCAGATTGCTCGTCATTAGTGGTGGCGGCAGGGTTCTGCATCCATTCTACCTGTGACATGTCCGGCCCAAAGCAAAAGGGCTCTCAAGAGCCAACTTGTAATGTGACTGCTGAAGCTTCCACTACAGTGTCACTACAGTTCCGAGACATTCTTTTTGCTCATGTCACTGATTGTCACCAATTCTCACCTTGTCACTGCATTTTTGCATTTTTGGAGGACTCTTGACTCTTGATGGTTCCCCAGCTGTTGCAAAGCCCTTTCCGATCACAACCGGCCACAACCCACACCTCAATTCCAGTGCGCAAGATCTCGACTGCCTTTTGCATACGACTGAATATGTCGAAAGAGAGAATGGATCTGAGAAAAACTAAGGAATGAAATGGCATGAATGAAACATAATGAAACATTCCGAATAGTAGCCTTAGTAGCAGAACACTTCGGAATCTTAGTAAGTCTTAGTACTCTTCAGGAGTCCAGTGTGTCCAGCTCCGAATTCGACAAAGAATCGGACTTGGGCGACTTGGGTTTGGGACAGAGAAAGGATTGGTGGAAGTCGTGGAAGGCGTGGGCTGCATGGAGTTTTCCGCTTCGACATTCCCCAAGTGGCACACTCCAAGTGGCCTCCAAGTACATTCCCCAAGTGGCCTGGTTGGGGATCGAGTGTGGTGACGTTGTCAGCTTGGCGCGGAAGACATAAATCAGTTCCTGCCGGCAGTGAGTCCAGCGCGCACATGCACACGAGGCACACGAGGCACACGAGGCACACGCGGCACAGTCTATGTGGACCAAAAGGAAATGGATGAAAACGCTTTTTTGAAACCTGAAAAAATGTTGAAAAGGATGGAAAAAAATGCGGAGCAAGGATGCAACCTGGTATGGAGGACAAAATCATGAAGCCCTGAAACGTGTTTGAAAGTGAAATCTTCTTGAAACCTGCTTCAGCTTCCCGAACGGATTCATCAGTATTGATCTTTTCCCTTCTAAGTTGAAGTTGAGAAGCTGATAGTTTTTTGAAAGACGTTGACACTGTTGACACGGTTGACACGGTTGGCACGGCGCCTCAGCGATCTTGGTGTTTGCAGCTAAGATTTCCAGGTTCACCTTGCTAGGAAGGTCTGGGCAAAGCCTCGGGACTCGACTTCCGACGCCATCGAGTGATTTTCATCACTTCCAAAAAAGACAAAAGAATCACAAGGCTGATCCGCGGCGAAATTACAAATTAAAAACGATCAAGTTAGACATGTTAGACTTCTTATGACTTCTTTGGATAAGACAAGCTTTGCGCTTTGCTTTGCTCAGCTCCAGACGTCTCCCGCTCCTGGGCGATAAGTTCTTCAGCAAAGTTCTTTGACTGAACCTCAGAGCCCGAGCCAACAGAGCACCCCACAATTTGCCAAAATGTCAAGTGGGAGATGAAAACATGAAAACCATACTCAATAAGAAACAAGAAGGAACAACAAGAAACAAAAAACACAAGAAATTGGAGGGAGACTTGTTCAGTTTTTTTGGTCTCCACACGGTTTCTGCTGTCCATGACTTGTAAAAAGCCCTGAGCTTCAAGCCACTGCTGTCGAATCGAGTGCTACTTTCCTGCCTTGCCGGTAACGTTAGATTCATATTGGTTCATGGTTCTATGGCAACGCCCGAAATCTGGCCCGATGCCGCACCAACAGTGACGCACCATTTTCGATTCGACGAAGAGATGTGTCAGTGGTGCAGTGTTCGGAAATGCAGCAAGTCACAGCCACAAGCGACTAAATGCGCCTAAATGCAGCTACCGACAAGTAACCTTCTTGGAAATCGCAATGAAATCGCCATATAAGCTGGATATGGTGGATAAAGCTAAATATGGTTCACAAATGTTCACAAATGTTCACAAATGTTCACAATATTATTCAATAAGCTAACAGGAGTTGAAATCCACTGGATCTGTGGAATCCCAGGGTACACTCGATCACATGACCGGGCCAAAGCAGGTCAAAGCAGGCCAGAATGACGCCCTGCAACTGAGGAGCCTCAGTGATCCCACTGAAAAGAACAAAGGCTTAGAAATCTTAGAACAATAAGAAAACAATAAAAAAGACATAAGAAAACATAAGAAGACATTGGAAGACTAGGTCCTAACTGGGCACTGGCACTTAAGAGCAGAGCTTTGTCAGGGTTGCTCTAACCGCTTGCACGGGTGCACCATATCTTTATTCCTGTGAGGCTGTGATCCTGGCTGTTGAGTACTCTTCCAGTTCGTTGACCTGAAGTTCTGCTGCAAATGCATTATATAATATCTTACGAGATTTGCATCTTTGAACTTGCGTTTTTTCATGTTTTTTCTGCATCTCTGAACCAAGAGTTCTCCCACCAAGCGTCCCTTTCGATGGAATCAAAGAAGATCAAACGACTTCAGAAACCACTCAATGATTCCATCTGTTGCAAACACTTGTTCTTGTTCGCCCGCCTTCCTTCTGCATCATCGCTGCTGGCTGCGAAAGGCCATGCCTTGGGGTTTTCTAACTTGGGAAGTTTTTTGAGAGGTGAAGGTTCATTTGACTACTTTGAGTACCTTACAATGGAGCATAACCGGAGCAAAGAAAAACAGAAATGGAATGTGTTTTCTGCAATTTTCTTAGATTTCTCAGTTGTCTGAAAACACAAACCTGCGTAGACCTCTGAATTGAGCAACTTTGCAAACCAACAGCAGTGTTTCAGGGTGGGTTCCGGGAGTCCCTTCCAGGTTTGGCTCGGCAAACTCCGCGACACTCGCTTGGTTTGTGAAAAAGAATTCAAGCAGGTGGATTCTTAAAACCGGAACGACCCTGTGAATGTTGGAACAAACACCGTGCAAAATTTGGTAAACAATAGAGGCCGTCCTGTCTTGTCACTTCAAACAGTACGGTTTGTTTGTCACAACACGTGTCTAACATTCCGATTTCAGACTGGCAGTACAGCTTTCTTTTGTCAGTTTACCATCATTGACATTCATTGACTACATTACCACAACAAATCGAGGATTTTTTTTCAAATGCATAAATCGAGGATGTCTTGAAAATTCTCATAAATTGTCTTCCAGAATTTCGCTTGAAAAATGCTCAGGTCATTGCATCTGCCGTGGTTTCTCCTCTCACAATTTGAACGTTGCAAGACGTTGCAAGTTGTTCTGCAAGTCATCCGCGTCAAACCGGAGAAACATATGAAATCAATTTGAAATCAATTTGAAATCAATTGAAACATTTGTTAAACATGTATAAACAAATCTCTGTGCACATCGTGCAAATGTGGCAAACATCATAGATCATATGATGCGGTGCAGAACATCTAAGAAAACTCAGAAAAATTCTTACAGGCTGCACCGGCTATGCATGCTGATGCGCCAACGCAGTTCGCATGAAGTCGACTTACCCGCATTGATTCACAATACATACATCATTACACATCACTGAGCCGACTTAAAAACAGAGTCGACCCTGCAGGTTGTAGCGTCTAAACGTAGATGCGACAGGAACTCAACAAATCAGCTGCAAAAAAAGGTGCAGGTCCCAACAATGACCTATGGCGTCTGTGGCATCTATGGCATCTATGGTATTTATGGCATCCATGGCGTCTATGGCACTGTAGCATCCTATGGCCACAATTCGAACAATCCCCCATGCCACTTCTGCCACTTCTGCTTGGGCTCCGAGTTATGGAGCTCTCGGCGACCAACTTCAAGCTGGCGCACGGCAAGCGTGAACAAACCGTGAACAAAAACTAGCAACTACACAGCCACTCCAAGACGGTAAAGTATGTGTAAAGGCATGTAAAGTTCAATATGTTGTTCAATATGTTCAATGTAAAGGCTGGAATTGAATGCTTTCTTGAAAGGGGAATCCAGAGCCACGTCATGTCTGGCGTCATGGACAGCAAGTACTCAGGAAAGATCTGGGCCTTCCGCTGTTCCACTTGTCCATGTCTTTGGTGCACCTGCAAGCTGAAGATGCATAGACTGCAATGGACTGCAAAGATTTGTCGTCTTCAGTGTCAAAGTCAGTCAGGCGGCTGCAGACTTTGCAACATACTCCATACTGACCACCTTGCACTTGAAGGTGAATACACAATTCTACGGAAGAAAAATGAATCGTAGTGACACACTAAGCAATGATTGGTAAGCAGTGTATAATATATATATATATATACAGTATATATATATATTATACGTATATCTTATCTTGCCATCGTCGCGCTATGTCGCACCTCTGTGTCAAATCGCACCCCCTCTGGCCCTTTTTGGAGCAATCTTTGGAGGGAAGGGTTGAGCTGGTCCTTTGCAGCTCCGGGCTCCTCAGCTCCAAACACGTGCATCACGGTACTCACTCTATTGACTCTACTCACTCTACAGCCAAACTTTATGCCAACTTTATGCCATACTTTAAGCATCTTTATGCCCTGCTTCACACCCTGCCTAGATCTAAAGAGGTTCGGCAAACATCTCTGTGCCTTTAATTCCTTTCATTCTTTGAGATAAGGCAGGTGTGATTTGCAAAAACTTGATTGTGAGGATCCTCCCAGTTCTTGTGTGAAGTTTGCCTGGTCAGAACCTTCATAACTTCGCCCAAGGACGGCACCTATCAAGCATTACAAAAAAAACTTTTCACCGCCCTCGCACTCCACTCCCTCGACATCTACATCTCTCGACACTCGACTGCTGGCAAAGAACGTCGTTAAGAACGTCGTTAACGTCGTTAACGTCGTTAACGTGCAACATGTGCAACTTGACCTGGAGAACTTGGAGAACTTGGAGAACTTGGAGTGCAGGTGAGTTGGGAAGTTCGAGGGGTGCAGACGGCAAACCAGCGGCCGCTGATCCCTGGGTATGTTCAGCTTATTTCAGCTTCCACCAGAAAAGTGGCGCGAGCTATTTTGATCTTGACCGTCTTGACTTATTTTCTATTTTGTCTCTCTAGCCTATGTTCCCAGGTTTATTGCATACAAATTATATAAATTAGATAAATTATATTTCATTCTGTATGAGACTCTCGTGACAATCTGCCTCTGTCAAATGAGCGTTGGCATCCACAGCAATCTCCAGTGGACTCCACGGCGCAAGGAGCACTTGGGAGATCTTGGGAGATCTTGGGAGATCTTGGGAGTACAAGACAGTCTTTAATCATAACTAATCATAAATCGGTGCATCGGTGCAAATCTTCGTAAACAATGTAAAATAATGTAAATATGTGGTGCAAACATGTCTAAAGTACCAGAAGGAACGGGAATGCTCAAGAACAAAAGTAGTTGAAGAAACAACAAGTCCTAAGTCCAAGGAAATGTGCGACAACCAGGTCAGACATAGACGACATAAAAGATCTAGTAAGTCTAGTGCATCTCAGAAATTTTGTCGAAATCCTGTGACTGCTGTGATTTCCTCTTTTTGGATCGGAATCTTTGTTTTCGGTCTCTGGTGAGCCTGGCCACATCAGTGTCACTGCGTCGCATGATTCTCCTTGGCTGTGCCATTTTGAATATACCGAATCCATCCGAATCCTTTCCCTTAGATTTCTGCAGACTTTGACTTCGAATTCTACGGAAGCTGCTTTGGTCTTGCATGGTGTCCTACAGGTGGAATGTGATAGCAAGACTCACCTTTCTCGTTGGTCAAGAATCTACTAGACCATGCAAATCAGGCAAGATCCTTCAAGACACACTAGGGTGGCGAAGGATTGGAAGCTTCAATAATCCCAAAAAGGTCTTCACGGTTTCCGGGTTCCAGTTTTACATATGTATATCACATGATCTAGGTGTACTCATGCGCATGTATCTACTACCAAAACAGAAGGGAGAGTCAAAAAGACCTTAGACATGGATTTTCTTGGAAAAACACAACTCGGGTTTTGTGAGCCACACAAACTAAGGTCAAAACGAACTGCCAAATGATTCAAGTGTCAATTGAGCTAATTGAGTCACTTCAGTTTATCGAGTCTCCGCTCGGATTACTTTAGAGCCCTAGTTTGGCCAGGAACCGTACATGGTGTGTGTGTTCTGCGTGCTCTGCATGTTCACTGAAGTCTTGTCATCTTTGTCATCCGCCTGCCGAGCTCAGCTTCAAATTTCATGCACACGTACTTTACATGGAAAATACATCTTTCACAACTCCTTCACACTCATTTTATATAATAATTAGTGACATGGTTGCAGGAACAGAAATTTTAGTCCCAAACCATGGGACTGTTGTTTCTTTTTCAGAATTCATCCGAATATCATGCCCCCAAGCCGCACCTCAACTGCCGCAGCCAAAAAAAAACAGAAACACCTGGCACTGCGTTCGCTTCCTTCTCACCAATTTGCTGATGTTGCAAAAGGTGTCAAACGCGAATTGGTCTGTTGTTTTTTATTCTCTACAGAAACCGGTTGAAAGGAAAACATCCAGAGTGTCCAACAGCACACACAGCATTGGCAAACCAGGTCTCTCATGTTGACATGTCAACATATCAGCAGCGCAGGAATCTGATGATCATCTTGCCCAGGACACCTTTCAGAAGAGAGTGCAAGAATTTTTTTAAAAAAAATACCATCACAGAATCAATTCATTTTTGCAATTTTTTTGTTTGTTTGTTCATTCATAAACCATTCACATGGTGGAAATTCCCACAACCTGTATTCAATAGAATGTTGAAAATGCCAAACATTCTGCAAAAATAACAAGTTAACAAGTCACAAAAATATAAACTGCATCAACAAGTTCCACAAGTATGTTTGATACTGTTGATGTGATATAAAATGGCAAATTGTTTCCAATTTTTGGTTTTTGTTTTTGATCCATTTATGTTTACTCAGCGCACCGGCCTGGATCCTAAACGTAAAGGAAGAGGGCAATATTGTGCTGCCCCTGGCATGTTGTTGTCTCATCAAAACCAATGTCATCCCCAAAAAAAACCTGTTTTCAGGAGCTTTGAAATCGAAGTTCTCATTTCATGGTTTGGTCATTCAAGAGTTTGTTTGACTTGGCACCCACTGATTTATTGTCATCCCGGACCACAAAGTTGCGATGAAACCAATTCAAAGCGATTGAAATTGGTCGGCGCCACCGGCATGGAGACTTCAAACAACAAAATGACCTCGGGCACTCGGAACATTTCCAAACTAGCGCGGGTTGCCTCAGAAACCTGGGACCTGCAATTCACAGACTGGCAGCTGGGGGCAAGTTAAGCCAAACACCTGAGACCCCGGCTGGGACAGTTGCCACACGCTGGAGGCAAACTTGAAGCAAAAGTGTTTGAATGCCAAATAAATCAAAAAACGATTGTCGTCTTTGCACCACGTTTTTGACCATCAAACATGTTTTCAGCAAACGCAAACCAACCAATAAAAACACCATACAGTTGAAAAAACAATCTGTCAAACACCCAACCCAACTTGTCACTACCAAAAAAATCCATGACCGCAATTGCAAGTTTTGAACATCTACGCTAAACTGCAAAATGTTTGAATGCAAATTGTGGTTTTGCAGAACTGTCGGGGACATGAATAGCAGCGATTGCACATGAGTAGCAAAAACACGGTGACAAGTGGCATTGTGGGCGATGAAATGTTTGGCAGTAAGGCGCGCAACTGTATGTCGTTGAAAAAAGTCACAGCCATGATTGGGTGTTATGTTGTCGCAACATTTTGGCCACTCACGTGAAACCGGTTCCTGTGTTTTAAAACAGTCCCGAGCAAAGCGGAAAAAATGACACAAAACCTGATGGTTTGCGCATATAAATCCACATTACAAATCAAACAATTTGAAACCACGGGGGTGGTACGAAAGCTAACGGGGTTGGAGTAGGGTGGTAATCGTAAGGGGGGATGAGCAAGGTGAAGTCGGAATGCGGCAACGGTCTCACGCGGTTTTTTGGTGTTGCTGCAAGTCACAAACAGTGCCAATCTTTTGATGTTGATGAGGTTGCTGACCAAAACGATGAAGGAAACTGATGATAACAAAAGTGCTGGTAACAGGAATGAGTTGATGACGACGATGATGAGAACGAAACCGATAATGAGGATGATGAGGATGATGGGGATAATGAAGGTGATGAAGATGCTGACGATGAGAATGAAGATGAAAATGAGGATGGTGATTATGATGAGCAGGGCTGTTGGAGGGTTGCAAAACCTATGAGGCCAGCAAACGAAAACCCCCCAATGCAGTAATCGTCTCTTGCCAAGTGTTGTAAGCAAAAAATGCCCCCCAAATGGAAGCCCGAATCTGCATAAACATGTTCGAGACAATGCAACATATATATAGATGTTGATGATGATGATGATGATGAGGATGAAGATGAGGATGAGGATGTGGATGCGGACGTGGATGCTGCGGATGATGGGGATGATGATGATGATGATGAGGATGATGAGGATGATGAGGATGAGGATGAGGAGGCGGATGAAATATATACAAAACTTACCACGTGCTGCGCGGCGTTTGCTTGACAGCGAAAGGGTTGAGGGCGTGCCGGTCTCTTCATTCCAAGAGCGCTTATGCACGCTTTGGCAGCGAAGTGAAAATATATGAAACTGAGTTGGATTCTGCTTGATGAAAGCGAGTTGCCTTTTGACCATCAGTTCCGTCACAGAATCTGCAATTTGGGGCGCCTCACCTCGCCAGCGTTTTTTTCTAGCTGAAACAAGAATTTACAACTAGCGACGCTGCTGATGCCAAACACGAAAAACTTGTGCTCCCAGAATAGTTTTGGGTGCTAAAACCTATGCTGATGAAATTCATTCGCTTTGTAGCAAGGCATGATGTAGAGAAGACCAAGCGGCGTAGCATCATGAAGACAAGACCAAACAGGGTAACACGATCTGATGTAAGAACATTAAGCAGCATAAGATCAGTTAGGGAAGGTCAAATTTGACGTAGGGAATCATGCAGCGTAGAATCATGAGGACAAGACCGAATAGCACAGTATGATACAGAGCACATTAAGCAGCATCACATGAGGTAGGGCAGCCCAAGAAACCCAACAAGAGGTAGAGAAGGTCAAGCAGCGTAGCCGCAGACCAGACAAACAACTCAACAATATATAGAGAACACAAGCTACATAACACAGGAAGGTCAAGAACGTAGCATGAGGTAGCAAAGATCAAGCAGCGTACCGTCTTGATGACAAGATCAAACAGCATACCATGAGGAAGGGAACACCAAGAAACATAACTAACATACGGTAGGGAAGGTTCAGCAGCGTAGCATGAGGTAGAGACAATCAAGCCGCGTGGCATTGTGAAGACCAGATCGAGTAGCATAACATGATTTAGAGAATATCAAGCAGCATAACATGACGCAGGGGGGATCAAGCGGCAGCATGAGGCGGAGAAGATCAAGCAGCCTAGCACCATGCAGGCCAGATCAAAAAGCACAACCTGATGTAGGGGACATCAGGCACCACAACATGAGGTAGTCAAGGTCAAGCAGTGTAGCATCGCCAAGGCAAGATCAAACTATCAAAAATCAAAGATCTGATGTCGAAAACACCAAACAACAGGAGGTAGGGCGGGTGGTGAAGCAGCGTAGCATGAGGAGGATAAGATCAAACAATGCAGCAGCTTGAAAAAACAAAAAGCATAACACGATTTAGGGGACATCAAGCAGCTCGACATGAGGCGGGAAGGTCCAGCCGCGTAACAGGATATAGAGAAGACCAAGCAGCCTAGCATCATGAAGAACAGATCACATAGCCTTTACAGTAGTAGTGGAAAGTTTTTACTTAACCACAGATTAGACACTCCATATAGTGTGTCGAAAAAAACAAACCGCGAGCGCCATTTAGAAGTCATTCACTTCCAAGTTACATCGCCAAAACGAGTAAACAACAACCAACAAAAAGGAAACACAGCAGCAGATCTCGCACACCCAATGACTCACACAAAAATCAAGTCAAATTAAAGGACCGGATAACCCCACATGTCAACTTCTTCCAACAAGCAGCAATAGAAAGGTAAAGATGGCATGGGGAAAGTAGGAAAGAGAAAAGAGATGGTGAAGGATTGGGGTGGAGTAAGTTGTGTGTGGAAGAGTAAGTGTGAGTAAGTTGTGTGGTGATGAGTTGTGTGTGAGGTGTGTGTGTGTGTGCGTGTGTGTATGTGTG
>Ga0126342_10012540_pt1 | contig 15107 bp, 25 predicted proteins | sample Cyp1metagenome_FD_92528 | JGI IMG/M metagenome (GOLD analysis project Ga0126342, IMG submission 92528) | Coral microbial communities from Lord Howe Island, Old Settlement Bay, Australia - Cyphastrea 1 metagenome | ecosystem: Host-associated > Invertebrates > Cnidaria > Coral ...
ACGGTTGCGGACGGTTGCGGACGGTTGCGCTCGCGAACGCAACGTCGAGCGAACACACCCTCAACCCCCAGACCCCCAGAGTGAAACGGGAACCCTTGCTACGCATTCGGGAACTAGAAAGTAGAAAGCGGATGAAAGCTGCACATTTGTCTGTTTTTGGTACGCCGTGTTTGGTGCATTCTCCTCTGGTGCACATTCCAAAGAAAGTACTTCAATTCCTGGACAGCTCGTTCTTGAGCAGAAGCTGCAATGAAACTCTTCGTGTCTTGTCATGACACGAAAGATCATGGAAGCAAGTAACATGAAAGATTCTGACAGATTTCGAAAAAACATATGTCTGAAGTTTCCAATCTGTTGTTTCACCGCTCAGCACTTTTCGGCTCAGCTGGGCTCTTTGTCGCTTGCAGTATCAAGAGCTCTCTTTGCCACCTGTGCTAAGCTGAGAAGCGAAACAACCGGTGAACAAGACCTACAAAAAAACTCTGTACCAAAACCATTCAAAACTAACAAAACCCAGTTCAATCCTGCAAATTTATCACGAACAGAGGTCTTGATGCTCGGTGCCTTCGTAACTAGGAGGAGAAGGACAATTGTAGCTACCGCTGCGGCAATATAGGTAGGCCTCCGTTGAATTGGCTTTCAGGATCTTGGAAGATCTTGGAAGATCTTGGAAGATCTTGGAAGGCTGTGATCGGTGTCCAAATCAAACCGAGGGCCCGGCAATGGCAACGCGCCGCCAGATTCCAGCACGCTCCGAGCATGTGTGGCGGCATAGACGAGCCTCGAATCAATGAGCACACAGTACGCGCACATCTGCGAGGTCTATGTAGCAAAGCCAATTTATTGCTACTGATGGAAAATGACATATGAATGCTGTCCGTACAGTTCGCGCATGCGACACTGCAGTGGTTACTCAGCGGCTTGCGCTGCAGTGCAAGGCATGAAGCCCAAAAGATTTGCAACAAGAAATGCTGAGCACGATACCTTAGTCCAAATACAAGAGAGGGAAGAACACAGAGTTTCGCCACAAAACTCCTACAATTTCCTCAAGCCTCAAGCAGTATTGGAAAGCTTCTGAAGGTTCCTCAACAAGTCTTTTTTTACTGCCAGTAAGTGTTGCATTCGCAATGCTCAGACATCACCCAGCCACACAGTCTTGTTTTCTTCACATTTCAGTCTACTCACTGCGATTCTATTTTTCTGTGTTGATCTTAAAATTTGCATTTCTTCCAAACTCAGTCTCGCACTCTGCTCAGACCGCAGGCATATGACAGAATAGAGAATGGGATCAGCGGTGAGAGCCGCAAGAGAAAAATGATCTTGAATCCTCAACAGGGTCTTCAAGCTAGTTACTTCATCACAAATCGTGCAAGTTCAATTTTGACCAACGGGCAGTGCAGTCAAAATCAGCTGATCAGTTTCTGGCAGGTTTTGGCTGGCCGCATGGGAAAGCTTTTAGAAAACAGAAGTCAATTCGGTACAATTTGCAATACCAGGTACCAGCATATCACTGCAGCCAAACCCCAAGCAACTCCCAACCGCAGTGACCAGGGGTTGCGTCAAAATTCGGGTATGGATCGGCCCGCGGTGATCCAGACGTATGGAAAGGTCTGGATCACCTGCGTTTTGGTATGGATCGGGGGTATGGACCGGCGTGTGGGTTCAGGGTATGGATCGGGGCTTTACATTTTGACTCACAGCAGACGCTTTCGTTTGTTCCTGCACGCAGCAGACGCGCACGCAGGCACGCAGGCATGCAGGCACGCAGGCACACAGACACGCAGGCACACATTCAAACTGTAGACAGACAAACGAACAGAAACAAACAAACAAACAAACCAAACAAACCAAACAAACCAAACAAACAAACAAACAAACAGACAAACAAACAAACAAACAAAAAACAAACAAACAAACAAACAAAACAAAACAAAACAAAACAAAACAAACAAACAAACCGACAAACCGACAAACCGACAAACCGACAAACCGACTGACAAACAAACACAGGCCAAACCCAAAAACAAATGTGGGCCATCTTTTGGCACGCGAGCCGAGCCATCATGGCGCTTTTGGAACGAAGAGATGCACTTCTCAACGGCAAAGGCGATTGGGAGCTTAAAGCTGGGAGAGGCAGAAATCCTCTGAGTCTGGTTCCTAATGCCGGAGGGCACAGCTATATGAGCTGTTGCCTTCGAGCAAAAACTCAATGCGCACTTCCACACTGTCACACGCACTGGCACACACACACTTGCTCAGAAATATCTTATCGAATTATATACTGATTCGGAATGCATCATACGTGCAAAAAACACCGCAGTAAACCTGACAGGAACGGTTTGGATGATTAGAGGTGAGAAACTGTGCGAAGGAAAACTTTCTACGTCCTTGCTCGAAGGATTTACTTGTTCTGATGCAGCTCAGTCAGATTGCGAAAATCGTACAGTTGTTTGGTTCGAAAACAGTTGGAAAAGCGACATGCCGGTTCTGGGCTTAGCCGGTGGCCAGTGACGACAAACTGAAAATTGGAAATTGCAGGTACGTCGGGATGATCAGTCCCGATATCACAATCTCAAACCACCGTCTTCGTTGGGCAGTGGATGGAATGAGATTCACTGCCCCCCTGCAGAAACATGGTAGAAGTTTTACATCTATTCAGATGGTTCACACACACACTAGACAAAATTGGATCTTTGAAGAGATCCATCAGGAACTGAGTCCTGTAACATGCAAATTAGTCAGGAACAAACAAAAATGGGAACCTAAGTTGATCAATATATGAGGTACTCCGAGAAGACAATCGCTGCCATGAATGTCATCAAATCGAAATCCACCAGATACCATCAAATGAACCGTAGACCAGGACCAAGACGTCGAAAATAAATAAATACAGCTTGCGACAACAGTGCAGTACAAGAAGTTGAAAACAAATGGTTTGGAAACGGCACGGTGGTTCTTGGGTTAGCCACATCCCATCCCGGAAACATGACATGAAATGAAATTGAAGCAGGTACGTCAAAGGGACGTTTCCCTTTGATATCACTGCGACTTCTGGCCGTCTTCGTCGGCACAGGACCCAGAGTCACACCTGTGCCCCCTGCTGACAACTGCAAGAACCCTGAAGTTTGACATCTGTACAGATGTGCCACACACACGCCCGGCCGCAGCAGAAGCGAAAACTGCTAGGCTATGGTACAGAAATCAGTGTGACCACCATTCGGTCAGCTTCAATCAACATCCCAGAGCTCCTCAGTACGAGAAGATGACCAGATGCGCAGAGCTTCGGTAAAGGCATTCAGTTGATCCGGGGTCAGGTTGTCCAAGATTTCGCTAGCGACGTCCAAGGGACCAGATCCCATTCCAGAGACCGGAGGCGAGAAAAGCCGATCATGTAGTTGGGTTGCAAGGGCGGCGATGGCCGGCTGAGGCATCTGTGTAAAAGCAGTTTCCATGTCCGGTGGATAGTAATCAGCGAACGGATTGCCTCGATCCTCACAAGGCACTGCTCGATCACCAGATGCATCTTCTTCGGCGGCACCTTTGAATCCACCGGAGTCTGTTACTACCCGGCTACTACCACTTTGGCATCTTCCTCTTCGGCACCTGAGAATCCCGTGACCAACTTGGGGATGTATTCAGCCACCCCAGGAACCCAACCTCCGGCTCCATTTCCAACTTCGGGACATCATCATCTTACTCCTCCTCAACATGGCCGATTCAATGAACGGTTGGTGCATCAGATTTACTTCAAGATTTTTACCTATTCCAACAACACTCAGGAACTTTGGATCATGGAGATCCCGGCAACGGGCTACCCATCGACGAGAGACCCAGAACACTTCTTCTTCACAATGACTGGAGACTGGGATTGGTCCCAGCGTACGGCGGACTACTGGCGTCACTTCTTCGGTGTACAACTGTGAGATGTCAACGATGATCAGGACCGGTCTGTCCGGAGGTGGGTCAGTGCCTGCAGGTTGACCTCCACGTCCCGCATACCAGGAGCATGTTTGAGTGCCAACGGAGGTCTCGACATTGGAGATGGCGCGATACGGGTGCTGCCGAAGCCCTTTGGGAGCCATTGCGAAAAGAAAGTGAGCGGGATGAATCAAAAGGTCTGCGGAGTAGACTAGAATCAAATAGAAAATGTGAACATATACAATCGAGAGTGATGAAGGGATCGTGAAAAGGTCGGCACGTCAATAAGCCTCTGTTTTTCCTTTGGCCAAGTTGAGAACAAGCTAGCTAGTTAGACGCTCGAATCGGACATATCTGCGTGGCTACTCAGGCCAGATCGAGGAGGTCCAGGGTGATATAACGAAGATGCCGGATCCGTGTGTAGGAGCACTGTGTCGCAAAAGTAGCCTGGACGGTGATGTCGGAGGTGTAGTGCGGGAAGGGGGCCAATATAGCGATGTTGGAGGGACTTGAGAATGATGGTAGGCAGAACGTCCCCAACACGATTGGAGAATGAACGTATGGTCCGGAAAGACTGAAACGGGTTGTCCAAATTGCACATTCGAATGTTCTGGGTGTGGAAGCACTGGGTTGAGTGACTCCGAAGGCGATGATGTCGAAATTGGTTGAACTTCGTAATGAATGCGCCACTGGTTTGCCATCGCCCGTATAACTCTGGGATCCTGAGAGAGTTGAAGGTTGCCCAAGAAGGTCTCAATGGAGCGCCACGTTTCCAGTCCATCTTGATTGGTTTCCAACACACAGAGTTCAGGGAGTCTAGACGTCAGGGGGTAGGTGATCTTCTTCACGTGAATAGTATGAACTGTATGGGCGTGGGGAACAGATCGAGCAGCTCGAGGGATGTATGATACCGACGAAGGGTCGCCACTAGGGATGTATTGTTCCTCGAGATTCTCCGATAGTGGTAGCGCTTGCTGGGTTCCATACATGTCGGTGTAGGAATAGGGAGGCGATGCCATGAGGTTGAGAATAAGCGCGTGTGGTAGAATAATGTCAGAGCCTAAACCAGCCTGGGAAGATATCCTATGGAAAGGAATCGGCCAAAGGACGTGATGCCACATGTCCGGACTTAAATCAGGAAAGCAGTATTGTCCTACAATACACATGCACTCAAGGTCTTTTTCCTTTCTGGACTCGCGCTGTCTGATGAATCATGGTATTGTCACCAAGGCCGGTGAGAAAAATGGATGCCTTCGAGGAATGCTTTGAATGCGAACCACCAAGCCTGTTTCCGAGGTGTCTGGATGTGGGGCAATATGGCAAGGCCGGAGGATTGGTAAAGGCGTAGAGAATCGTAGAGATGTTGATGAGTTTTCCAAGCAGGATAATGCCAGTTGAGGATGTCCAAAATCGAATGTCGAGGTTGATCCAGCATTTGGTTGCCCTGTCGGTGTCCACCGAGAGATAGAAGTCTGTAGTGTTGGGGAAGATGGACCAACGCTGCGCCATGAGGTCCACCACCATAGTTTTGATCTCACCAACATAGTGTCGTGCAGCGTAATCTGGATAGATAACCTTGTAGGCTTGGAACAAGCTGTCGTATTCATCGGTAGTAAGGTTGCCAGCGACTTGCGGGGCCAGGATATTGTAGTATGGATCTAGATTGGCAAGTTGTTGCATTGGCTTGAGGTCAATTTGCAAAATACTAGGTCGATGAGCGGTAGGCGGTTGCCATCCGGGTGGTCGATGAAATGGTGACGGGCCAGTAGACGAAGACGGGGGAACACGTGTAGGCGAGCGAGATCTCGAAGGTGAGAAGGGCAAATCGGTCGTCATGGCTCGTTGCATACACTAGCGATCGAGGTGGGCACAAAGCGACATGTGTAAAACACTCAAGGAGCTATGGTGTACATGCGACGAAAATCGAACAACCCGATTCACAAAAAGTCAAAGTGTCAAGGAAGTGTAAAGCAAACCCTTATGGAGAAAAATGATGATTCACGAGTTGTGCACCTTTTTTCCGTCCTGTAGTCGAATATCGCCGAAGTTTGGAAAGAAGTGATACGTGGTGGAAGAGGTCATCCCATTCGATTCTTAATGTGGTTCCACATAGTCCGGACATCGTGCTCCGGTTTGCCCAACTTGCCGGCGATGACCTTCCAAGAGAAACGGGATCTCTCATCGGTTTTGAGGGTGCGAAGGATCTTCTTGTCCTCGTCAGTCCAGATGGGAGGGGAGCTCGGAGAGGGAACTGGCGACAAAGAGGCCTTGCGACGGCGTTTTCCAGGGGCTTTCGGGGTTGCCTTGGCTAGTCGCTTCTTCGATGGAAGTTGTGATGCCGTAGAGAGTTTTGGCGGAGTAGGGACCGAGGCTGGGACTGGTGCATCGACATGTTGGTGGGGCGGAGGTAGGTTGTAGTCCACGAGCTCCTGCATGAATTTCTCTTCCGCTTCGAGGTCGGGTGAGGGCAAAGGCGCACCATCGATAAAGGCATTTGTTTCATCGGAGTAGTCCAAGTTCGGCAAGAAGCCAGGAGGCTGGTTCCATACGCTGGTGCTAGGCAATGAGGTTGGTTCGATGTTCGGAATCAGCGTAGGAGTAATGACATGGCCCGATGTAGGAGAAGGTATAAGCGTGATGAACATCATGGAGAAATTGTTGAAAAACCGGTTCATGAAGGGGAATGGTAGTCAAAGACGAAGACGTAGCCATGGCGTCCGAAATCAGGAGCACATTCGTGGGGAATAAATGACTAGTGAACTGGGATAGTGGCCACGCAAAAACCAAATAATTAGAATTGACCTGAGTTGCTCAAGGTTCCAAGTCTGAGAAGGTGCTGATGCAGCAACTTGATGCAGAGTTTTACCAACGCGAATTATATGTAGGTAGCGACGAATTGGTTTGGAAGCCGACACGAGGTCAGGTTCCTGGAAGCCTGCAGCTTTGTACAAGCGATGCAATGCGGCAAAACCTCGTAGCTGTTCGGATTAAGTACGCACATTTAGCGACCAAAAACAGTCTGGACACAAAGCGATAAAGTTGAACGTCCAGCGGTGAAGCTGAGAATGGAGCCATGACCTGGTTAAAGTCTCTCGGTGGACGATATCGTAGAGCGAAGGGTTCAAACTCAATGCAGAAGCCCAAGAATTCCTGGTCTGGTTCCGTTTCCAGGATAACAGGCTTGCCGTCGAACTCCGGGTGAAGGAAGTTGGCGAAAGCTGGTTCGTAGTGCCAAGAGGGATCCACCAAACAAAGTCTGTTGTCCACATAGCGAAGAAGGCGGGATGTCAGGTCCATCGAAGCCAGAGTATCGGAAAAGGTGCGATGCCAGATCTCCTCGGAGAGTGGGACGACCATCAAGCAAAGAGCGGGGCTCAGTGGAGATCCCATCGGGGAGCCACGAATTTGTTGGTAAACAGAGGAGAACTGGGTCATCTTCAAGGACATGAGGATGATGGCCTCAATGTCTCTGATGTAGATCTTGCGGGTTACGTTGGGGGTGCGACACCTTCGGCCTTTGACCACGTCACCGGTCGTGTTGCCAGTCGTGGGTTTCACGGAAATGATTTCATCGGGGTTGGTGCTCATAGTGGATGACAAGTATTGAAGCGTGAGGCGCCAGCTGTCCAGGAATCGGTCTGTGTCGATGCTCGTGAAGAAGCCTGCAAGATTTTAATTGTAGATTTGTGGGGTAGATATAGCGTCAAAGTCAGTGGTCTTGAGGAGTTTGATGAGGGGGCAAAGACGTCGCCCTTTGCCAAGTTGTGTGGGAAAGCTTTGGGTAAAAGTTGATAGATGAGTTTGGCAATGCAATTCAGCATCGGTCGAAAAGGTGCCGAGAAGAAACTGACGATCGGTCTGCCAGAGCGAAACTGTTTTTGCCTCTTCGGTAGGACGTAAGGCATTCGGGAGGTCTCGCCCAGAGCCCAAGGCCCAGGGGTATATCTTGCCAAACTGCATGGTGATCTCGTCGATGGTGTTGTCGATGATGGCAGCTGGAGTGGCATCGAGTTTCCGAAAGACCAGAGGGTCAGAAAAGGTGTTCGTGAGGCATTCGTAGTATACGAAGGGGCAGAATATTATTCGAAGCGAAGTAGCCCGTTTGTCTTCGTTGTGGAACACGGCATCGGGGAATAATTGTTGAAAACGAGCGATGTCCTTGTGGGTGATGTGGTCGTGGAGTGAAATATTGTGGTTGTGCCTTGAGCTGGTCCAGAGGTCCTCAATATTCCGACAGGACACCGAGGGGAGTGAGTTCTTTTTGGACCACGTTGGGATAGCATCTTGGAGGGATTTGAAGATCTCTTTTTGAGGTGGGAAGATCTTGTTCTGTAGGGAGCCCGTCGCAATGGAGGTTAAGGGCTGGTCCTGGAAGTGCAAAGTGTCGCCGTCAAGGATGAGGTGTTGATCTTCTGGAGGTGCAGGATAGATATTAATATATGGTCGCATGGTTGGACACGTGCATGTTGGCGATTCCCCATCGGCCCATCGTGTGGCTTGGTCCTTGTGATTGCATAGTAGGCTGTCCATGACTGAAGGGTACTTGGTGAAGACGACGCTCGTAGAAGGCGGTTGAAGGCCGGGTAACATTGCATTGTTTGGTATTGTGGGTATGAGACGTGAGAAGTTTGCGAAGATCTCGGGTCCAAGTGGGTGAAAGGATTCAAGGTGCTCGGAGTGGAGTTGGTTTGCGAACAGGTTTTGCCTTCCAAAACTTCAGGGCCCTGTCGATGGCGTTGATGGCATAGGAGCGCTGAGGTTCACCGAGGTTGTTGGCCAAACGTCGAATGAAGTAGCATCCCTAGGTGCCGATTTCGTCGGATCTGATTTTTTTCTCCATGTGGAAGCCGCTTGACGGAGTTGCTGCCCAAATCCGGGATGATTTCCCAAAGGTGTACTCGCCGATGGAAAAGGGGACTGAAGAGCTCGTCGAACATGTTGTGGGGTGGAAGCCCAACGAAGTTTGCGCCACAGCGAGAAGGTTCCGAATTGTCGCGAGCTGGAAAATTTGGAACAGGCGATAAGCCCCTTCCGACAGCTGAAAAATTGATAAATGAACGAAGTATTCAGCCGAGGTTGCCACAATTGAATTAAGGCTTGTTCCAAAGCCCAGAAGTTTGATTTGTTGGTGTAAATAGGCAAAACCGACCACATCCAAAAGTTGTCATATCGGCACCAAAATCTCAAAGCCACTTCGGCCAAGAAAAATTTGTTTTTGTTGGACTTGTAAGAACTTTCGGTAACGAGAATGTTCGCGACAAAGGACAAACGACGAGGTGGAACCCAAATAAAACTTTGGTTGGAAATTCGCGATATGAGAAAACCTGACATACACAGCGTTCATTTGTTTGAAACAGCTGAGGAAAGACGCGAGGTCATCCCACGATGTGCAATGAAATAATCGCCGAAAAGGTGTGCCGTTGATCAGAGCTTGCAACTTCGAATTACTTTTTGGGTGCAGCAGAACATATATACTGACCCATCAACATCGTTTGAATCATACGGAAGGCGTAAAAAACTTCAATCGAAGGAGACACAGTAAACGGGGTGAGCAGAGCTAGCGACAAAATACCTGCATGAACAACGGTGAGGTCTCTCATGATGTGGACTGCTTTTGAGTCCCGAGAATTCAGGTGGCTGGCTATTCAGGAGTTCATCAGCATCGCCACCGTCATGACCTTGAGCACAATCTCATCCGTGGAGGAGTTTTTAAGTTTGCAGGCATCAATCCCCATCGCCACACTGGCTCTCTGGATCGTTTTGGCGGATTCGTCTGGTGAGAATTCCCCTTTGAAGGTGGCTTTAGGTGGTAAGCCCGTTGGGACCGTGACGGTCAGCAAGTTCTCCGGCTGGATAAAGTAGCCATGGGTCTGACGAGCAAGGCTGAGGTCCAACAGGTTTGCTCTTGCATAACACCGTGCAATGTTGGTGACTGTGGCACGATCCGCCTTGATGTATATAGATCGTCTCATTAGACTCCGTGATGTGGGGCTTGGCCAGTTGGGCAAATATCTCATCGATGAAATTGTTGAAGAGCTTGTGCGTGGAGGTTTCCCGAAGTTGGACGGAGTGGGTTGGGCTTAACTCGGCCACACAATGGACCTGATTGGGGTCAACTGCTGCTGCTTTCAGCTCTTCCACAGCGGTGTCTCCAGCCTCGTAGTCGCCTATGGAAAAATTATCTTCTTGATCACTGTTGTCCGAGTCCCCGTCGGCAATCCTGAATGAAACCGAGCCCACAGGCGCGAGAGACGCCGAGGTCGGTGGAGGACCAGTTGGAGAGCGAGGTCGATGACCAGATGGTCGCCTGTCGCGCCAATTGCCCCAGGTGTCGTCAGCATCGGGAGACGGGATGAATGTTGAATCATAGCTCCTGGGGGCAGGAGTCAGCACAATGGCATTGCGAGATGGCGTTCGACTGTGACGAGGAGGATCAGGTGTTCGATGTTGTTGACGAGAAGCAGGACGTCGTGCTGGAGATCGGCGACGATATGGTGAAGGTGTTCGTCGACTCTTGGGGTTATGTGTGCTGGATCGTTGACGTGGTAGAGGAGATCGGGGACGGGCTTGTCGGCGATGTTGAGATCGGCGTGGAGATCGTCGGCGAGATCGGGATCGGCGAGGTCGAGGTGATAAGCCACTACGATAGGTGAAGCCGAAGGAATGCGAATAGATGGTGCAGCCGTTCCAGAAGTAGATGCAGGCAGTGGAACGGGTGGAGGTGTTTCTGTTGGCCTGGCTTTGGATGCTGGAGTTGGAGCGGTTGGTAGTGGAGTTGTTGAAGGTGGAGGAGGAGGATTCTGGTGAAGTTGTTGTTGTTGTTGGAGACGCTGAGATTCGATGATGATCTGCTGTTGTTGTTGTAGGAGGTGAGCTGATTCCGCAAGCTCTTTGGCAGTGGTGCCCAAGGTGGTGAGTTCCTGTTGAGTAGTGTTGGGTGGTGCTTGGGATTGAACTGGTACCGGCGGAACAGCAGGTGGATGAGCAGGTCGACGAGTCTTCTCTGGGCGTTTGTCAGGTCGTAGTTTTGGTGCAGCTTTGACGGCTGTGTGTTTTGGTGCGGCAGGAGGTAGTGGAGATGGCGGTACTGGTGTGGCAGGAGTTGTCGGAATTGGCTGTTGGTGTGGTTGCCGTACTGTGTGGAGCTGGATGGGACATGGTGGCGTCGAGAGTCGGACTGGAATGGCATGGAGTTGTAAGAGAAGGCCCCGGATGTGTCGAAAAAGATGCTGTTGGTGTAGGGAAGGTTGGAGGTTCAAAACGCCCGCTGGATGCAAAAGTTGCAAAGCCCGGATGTGAAGGTGCGGTCAAAGGCATGTTCGGCTGTGATAATTGAGGTGGAGTGGTGACGGATGTGACTGTTGGCGGAGTTGGCGAACTTGTCGGCATCGGCGAAGGGGTCATAGTGGGCCACGAAGAATGCAACATAGAGGCTTGCCCGAAAAGATGGTCACCGGGGCCGGGTGTCGAGGTCGAAAATGAAGCCGGAGCTAAATTGTGGGTAATCTGGATGGTGAGCAGGATGATGGTGGACTGGGGGCGGAGTAGATGTCGGTGAAGGAGTTGGCCAAGGTAAAGGTGTAGGCATCGTTGACGATGTAGGTGTAGGAGTCGGCGGTGCGGAAGGAGGCCACGTTGGTGCTGTAGGTGATGGGCTCGATGAAGTCGGCCATGATGCCGAAGGATGGTGCCACGGGATCAAAGCTCGCACTCGAATTGAATGATAAAAGATCAAACAGGACTCAGTTCCAACTACACTAGAAGTCGTGCGTTACTCCCCTTCAGGACCGTAGTCAAGTCGTGCCGCAGTGGCATAAACAGCTGATCAGGTTCCAACGAATTAGATGCACGAAATGTTCAACCTCACCAGAAACCATTCATGTGCCTGCCTGGCATTCATGTCATGTTGCAGTTCATATGTCCCTTCAAAATAGCTGCGTGAGCAAACAGGGAGTTTCTGACTGTTCCGAAAGGCTTTGCGCTAGTAGGGACGCATTCCACAAGGCTCCCTGGGACCGTAGGACCAGCGGGGCATCACAAAGATGGTGCAGAACGGAAAGGCCAACTGTTTCGCTTTACTTAAACGAATTACTAATTTAAAAGTGTCAATTCCGATGTCAAGTTCGTCCACGGTCGACGGTCGCCCGCAAAGGGGTTGCCTCAAGTGACTCCATAGCGCCATGTCGGAGTCACCATGGATATTACACTAGACAAAATTGGATCTTTGAAGAGACCCATCAGGAACTGAGTCCTGCAACATGCAAATTAGTCAGGAACAAACAAAAATGGGAACCTAAGCTATCCTAAGCTGATCAATATATGAGGTACTCCGAGAAGACAATCGCTGCCATGAATGTCATCAAATCGAAATCCACATCAAATGAACCGTAGACCAGGACCAAGACGTCGAAAATAAATAAATACAGATTGCAACAACAGTGCAGCACGAGAAGTTGAAAACAAAATGGTTTGGAAACGGCACGGTGGTTCTTGGGTTAGCCACATCCCGTCCCAGAAACATGACATGAAATGAAATTGAAGCAGGTACGTCAAAGGGACGTCTCCCTTTGATATCACTGTGACTTCTGGCCGTCTTCGTTGGCACAGGAACCAGAGTCACACCTGTGCCCCCTGCTGACAACTGCAAGAACCCTGACGTTTTACATCTGTACAGATGTGCCACACACACATACTGAGTTGTGTTTGGGCAAGTTTTGCACGGGATGGGCACAAGTCGCAGGGTAACCTGCATCTCTAAACCCATTCTGCCCTTGAAACTACTCCGATTTAAACGGATACTGATACCCTTCCGGAGCGCTGATCGAAATCAATCAACTCTGACCAAACAGAATTTCTAGGAACCGAACGTCATTCGAAAATCTGAAATTTTGTGTGTGTGTGAATGATTGTGAGATGAGGTGACCACCATTCCTTGCGCCTTCAAGCTCAACTGCACGGTTCATTTGGCGAAAAACCTTGCTCAAAAATTCAGAAAGATATTGAAAAATAATTGAGAGATATTGAAAGATATTGAAAGATCTCAGCAGCCCATAACTATACATGACTGTGAACAGATTGGGCGACAGCTCAACAATTCAACAACTCAAATGACTCAATCCCACCTTGTTATTTGCCGCAAGTCGTATCAAAGACGGCCGCCTCAAGAAGAGCCAAAAAGTTTGACCTGAAAAAATGTGTATGCGTTCACTGCATATTGTGTTGCGTTGTCTTGCATTGTCTATTTGGGTCTCGCACAGAAGTGTCCTTGATAGCAAAAAACAAACTGCCCCAGCGACCCCTGCTCAGCAGCGCTAGGGCAGGAAATGAAGAATCAATCCCGAAGTTGAAGCATCAAGGGATTACAGGGATGTACAACTGAGGAGGGCTGACGTTGACAATTCGTCAACCGTTGTAAGTACTCCAAAGCAGTGTTTTGAAGGAACAACTGGCCTCCAGCGACCACTGCAATGAAGAAACCCATAGGAAAACCAAACAGGTATCCTGACATGCACTTCGAACAGTTTGATGGCAGGTGTTGACAAAAAATGACGAAACATATTTTGGTGGACAACTGAAGATGCAAAACAGGGGTCGTGGACCAGTCAGGACAATCTGCACGATTACATTATATAACAACGATCAAGAACTGAGCAATCATCATTTGGCAAGACGATCAAACAAATAAATATTATTATGATCAAAAAAATCCCACGGGATCCCAAAAAAAATATTGGGATCAAAAAATATATTGTTGGTCTGCAAGTGCACCCAAACCAACCCCTCAGACCAAATTCAATTTCCCCGAACTATTTGTCTATGTGTTGATTAAATGTTTGCATGGTTTTCATCTTTTCTCCACGGTTATCATTGTTTTCCAGAGTTTTCATTACTTGTTCCATGGCTTTCATCGATTTCCATGGTTCTTATCGAGTTCTCGATGGTTTTGATCGATTTTTCCATGGGTTTCATCGTTTTTTCCATGGTTCTCATTGATTTGTCCATGGTTTTCATCGGTTTTTCCATGATTGTCGGTTTTTCCATGGTTTTAATCGATTGTTCGATGGTTTTCATCGATGTCTCGATGGTTTAGGGTTCATTTAGGGTTGGTTTAGGTTCTGTTTGTGGTGGGTTTCAGGCGTAGGATCTATTTAAATTTTGTTTTGTGTTAGGCTAGGGTTTATCTAGTGACACAATGTGTGCATAGTAAGTAAGTATGTTTATATATATATATACACCGTATATGGCTGTGTAAATGTAAAATATGTATGATATGTATGATATGTATGATGTGCATCACATGTATGCTATGTATCATATTCATGGTATGTATGATATGTATGTATGATATGTATGATATGCATGATATGTATGATCTGCATGATCTGCATGATCTGTATGATCTGTATGTATGTATGTATGTATGTATGTAATTATGTATGTATGTATGTATATGTATGTATGTATGCATGTATGTATGCATGTATGTATGTATGAATGATATGTATGTATGTATGTATGTATGTATGCATGAATGTATGTATGTATCTATGTATCGATGTATCTATCTATCTATCTATCTATGTATGTATCTATGTATGCATGCATGCATGCATGTATGTATGTCTGTTTATCTGTATGTATGTATGTCTGTTTATCTGTATGTATGTATGTCTGTGTATCTGTATGTATGTATGTATGTCTGTCTATCTGTATGTGTGCATGTATGTGTGCATGTATGTCTGTCTGTCTGTCTGTCTGTCTGTCTGTCTGTATGTATGTATGAACGTATGTATGCGTGCATGCATGTATGCACGCACGTATGCACGCATGCATGTATGTTTGTTTGTTTATCTGTACGTTTGTATGTATGTATGTATGTATGAATGATTGATTGAATGAATGAATGAATGAATGAATGTATGCATGTATGTATGTATGTACGTATATATGTATGCATGTATGCAAATGTGTACGTATATATGGATATAAACATATGTATGCATTTACATCAAAATATGAAGATGTATGTATGTAGAAATGAATATATGTATATATGTATATATATACATATGTGTATATGAACATGTATTTGCATATGCATATGTATTTGTTTACATCTACATAATCTACATATATGTAGTGAGTATATGTAGCACATAATTTATGTGTATGTGTATATATATATATAT
>Ga0126342_10012541_pt1 | contig 15107 bp, 16 predicted proteins | sample Cyp1metagenome_FD_92528 | JGI IMG/M metagenome (GOLD analysis project Ga0126342, IMG submission 92528) | Coral microbial communities from Lord Howe Island, Old Settlement Bay, Australia - Cyphastrea 1 metagenome | ecosystem: Host-associated > Invertebrates > Cnidaria > Coral ...
ATGTATACTAGCATGTTACTACAGCATTGCGGCTCAGACGGAAAAGGTGCTGCTGAGTCGTTAGCTTAACGGTTTTATCCCATTGTTTTAGGTTTATCAGTCCATTTGGGTGTAATAGGAATTGCCCCAGCTGAAACCTGAAAATACAGTCACGGCTACCAAGGAAAGCAGATTGCCATAGATTCTGAATCAACATTGTTACACAACATGGTACTCTTTGGATCTCTTTAGAGTGCGTCAAGCGAGGACGAGAGAGGATGTACCATGGCAGCACCCTTCGAAATGCCGGTATTGTTGAGCTCCCACCAGGCCAAGCTGAAGGACAGACAAACCTATGCAGATCTATGCAGATCTATGCAGCCTATGTAAATCTATGTAACATAGATGCTTTTGGCGTCCTTTGGCGTCTGGCGGTTGAAAGGTGTCTCCTCCAGACTGTTTGGATCTTGACTTTGCCCATCTTTGCCCTATGGTTCGCTTGTTTTTGCTTGTTTTCACATATGTGCCTGATGTTCTTTTTGGGAGGCATCCCACATTGTGGCTACGTTCAACGCCTCCAAGCTCATTGCAGGCTACATTTCATATCAAATTAATTCATATCAAGTCGCCACAAGTTACTGTCAAGGCTATCACTACGAGCTCTGTTTGGCTGCATACCGCGTGCTGGAGGATGAACCTGAGGTGCGGAGTTAAATTCTGCATATTTCACTGGTTTTAGACCTTGGGATTGCCATGTTTTTGATGTTTTATGTGATTGCATAGGCCGGGATGAGTGGAGCGTTGGTTTTTGCCGCTTGGTGTTGAGAATTGGAATAGTCAATGGTGACCAGTGGTGTTGCTGGAAGAGGGCAGGGGTGAGGAACATCTCGAAAGCAAGTTTTGCCGTGTGGACCAAAGCCAATGTTCAGATATCCTCGATCACCGTCCATGTGAAATCTTGCAAAATCTACTTATCTACTTGCCACAAAAGATGTTTGCGATTCAGTCGCTGTGGAAACTGCAACAAAATATTGCAATATTTCTTCAATAATTTCAATATCCTAAAGCGCTTAGAAAAGTGCTGGCAGCGTAAGAAGTGGCCGAGTCTGGGGAAATCCTAGGTCTCTGGGATTACTGCAGCCAGAGGGGTGCTGGCAGAGCCGCAGGGAGGTCTTGGAGTGCCTCAGCCAGATTCAGCATCGTCACATTCGTCACATTGACACTGCATATTGCAAAGCCAAGCAAAGCCTCATTTGTCATTCTTGCTTCACCTTGAAGGATTCCCAAATTTGAATATGGTTGAATCATGTTGAATCATGTTGAATCCCTGCGTTTGACTTTTTTGTATTTCTGGGTCTGGCTCCATTGCCCGCGAAAAGAAAGAACGATTGATGTTTGGGTCTCTGAAAAGATACCAGGTTCAAATTGCTGCTGGACAAGGGCTGGTGGGTGGCCTAGAATCGACATCCAGCGCTTCATAGAATTCCTATGAATTCCTTCCACCAAGGAGAACTGAGAGATTCGAAATGATTCGAAATGATTCGAATGTTGAACCTGGTGACCTGACCTACTGAGGTGCTGTCTTGCGGCAGCGCTGCTAACTGTTCCACCGATTCAGAGGCTGGGTGCGTCGCTATGCGATGCTCATTCCACACTCTTGGCGCGTCATGACGTGGGCGATTTTCCACGTTTTTCTTCTGGCCTTGTTCAGACTTTCAGAATCTTTCAGACCTGACTCACAATGAGAAGTGGACGATTTGGCTCAGACTGCGATTGACGACGGTTTTCAGCTGCGGTGTTCAAGCCTGTACATATGGTGCCCAACGAAAACGTGAGATTTTCAGATTTTGTTTTTTCATTTGTTTATTTTGTTTTCCCCATCTTGACGCTTCACGTCTTGAAGATTTCGTGTCCTAAACAAACAAAACTCAACTCGCAGCAGTGAATTCCAAAGTGCATGGCCTGGAGTTGCGGTATCTCCACTTCAAATAGGCGACAAGTAGGCCAGAGACTGCCAGAGGGGTAGACTTTTCTGATTCTTTAAGCAGGAAGTTTTGCAGTTTTGAGAGTTTGACTCCTGTTGTATAGGAAGGTTGTAACATGTTATAACATGTTGTAGCAGCGTAGCATCTTTCTCGCTGAGAGTCTCAGTGGTTCTGAGATTGTTTTTGCAGCGAGGCGTTGATTACCATGAGGACCTCAGAATCGTCGCATCAAGGCTGGAACTCCTTCAGCATCTTCAGCCAGCCAGAGTTTATCCGTTGCTGAGACCAGATGAAACGAAGGATGCGGCAATGCATGAAATCGTGCTAGGATAGTACTAAAACTACATAATGATCATAATGCATCATAATTTAACCATATTTCATAATATTATGTGTATATATATATAACTTACAGTAGCCTTATAGACATACTTTTCACTTTACCCGGTGTCTTGAGGCCTGGTTCATGGCGTTTATGGGGATGCTTCCCTTTTTGCCAATCTTCCCATGGACAACTTGGACCTGTTGATAGCCTTGCTGAAGAACGACTTGAACGCCTTGGCCAAATGCGCCAGCACGTGCCGAGCCTTGGAATCAAAGTCTAATCGAACCGGTCCTTGTGCACATAGATCGCAGTCTGATAATCTAATTCAACAAGAAAGATTTTGAGAAGAACAGTCTTTCACAGTCTTTCACAGTCTTTCACAGTCTTTCACGGTCCAGGGGCCCAGGGCAACTCGTCGATATATGTCGATATTATGGGACAAGTCAGATCTGTCCGAGGCTTCTGGAAGGCTGAAATGCAGGATGCACTATTTCGCGCTTGGCATTGCCGTGCTTGCAAAACAAAGCTGCTGCATCACCGAGCTGTGCGTCGCTTTAATGAAGCTTGCTTTCAGGATGGTCCAGCCCTGGTGTGCGAAGTAAACGATGAGGCCGGAAGTGGTGCAAGGCTACAAGGTTCCTGATTGCCCATGATTGCTCAATATATCTCAATATGTTCAATGAAAGTGAAAGCTTCCTTGTGTTTTCTTGTCGTTTGAATGCAAATATGTTTTACCAACAATATCCAACAATTATGACCAAAATTAGGACCATTTGCCTCTTTCATTTTGTGACGACGTTCTAGGGCATGGGCTTAAGTGGAGCGGAGACGATGAAGAGCTTCGATGGTTCTGGTGCCTTTGAGGCCTTTCGATTCACACGGAGCCGAAAGAAAGAAAATCCAATCTGCTTGGAACAGGTCTTGGCACAGTTCCCAGGGCACGACAGAATTCGTCAGTCGCATTTCATCTACTGCAGGGCGTGCCAACGATTTCTGGGATGTCGTTTGCAGATGACAAGAGAACCATTTGAAACTCCACTAGGTTTGGACATTCTACTCTTGTGTTTTCCATACCTTCTTGAACTTGACGCAGAAGGTATACCTGTGAGGAAGCTCGAGCATGAAACCATTTTCCACTGCTCCGGACGTTTGAGCAACGGAGTGTGTGGTGCCAGTCTCTTTAGGCAAGATTCAGTGCTTTCAGAACGACACGCATGGAGAAAGCCCGAATCGAGGAGAGTAGAGCCGGCATGGTACATCAACAATTTTTTCATTGAAGCTGTCAATGTCGGACGTCCTTCCTGTAGTCATCTTGCACAAGGTGTGATGGAAACAGCTACTGTGTGGTGTTCCAAGTGCGAGGCTACTGTTGGCTGGAAATTTGTGAAAGATCTATGCTCAAAGAAGCCAAATGTTCACTACGTCCATCGGTTTGGTGTATGTGAGTCTTCTGTCTTGGAGCTTGCAGCAGGAAATGCGTCAGGGGACACTGTGGACACTGACGAACAATCACTGGCACTTGACATGGAAGAAGAAAATGAAGAAAATGAAGAAAATGAAGAAAATGAAGAAGATGAAGAAGATGAAGAAGATGAAGATTCCGAAGAGGATGAAAGCAGTGAGGATTTGTCTCCGGATGGCCTCAAAGATGACGCCAGTCAGGAAGTTTACTTGGAGGTCTCAAATCAGGATAGTGAGACACCAACTTGTTCCCATGTTAACCGTAGATTTTAAGGCCATAGTGGCCAAACTTGTACAAAGTATGCAAACTCCAAATTTTAATCGAATCTTTGAAATTCTTTGAAGATGGTTTGGCTGGAATCGGTTGAGTCAATACCTGTAGGAAAAAGATGGAAAAAGGGTTTAAGTCTGTCACGTTGTGCGTTGCATTGAGGTGAAGTTGTGAAAAGGACGCGCGGTATACATGTGTATGTTTTCTGAGATTAGCACCTATGCGGGCTTGCAAGGTAGCTGTCTGAATGCCCAATCCAACTGTGTTGGAACGATGCTTGAAGGGCGAACATGGGAGGAAATCCTGATCTACGCTCCATTCGGATCCATTCGGCACTTCTTCCTTTGCCAATCTTTGCAGGTCTTTCTGGCAGGTGAGCAAAGCACAGGCATGGTTTGCCCAGTGGAATTCTTCACCTTGAGCTTCTGTGAGTTGGTTTCGATCGTAGCGTGTAACTACTATATTACTGTGAGTGAGAGATATGTGAGACTAAAATGGCTTAGCAGCACATCTTAGCAGCTAATCTTAGCACGTCTGAACAGGTCTTCAACAGGTCTTCGACAGGTCTTAATGCTAATCAATCTCAACGGCTCGGCTACAGATCTTCACAGCAAATCAGCTCAGCGAACACGTCTCACTAGTCTCACGAGGTCTTTTGACAGCTGCTGGAGCTGCCTTGACATCACCTGCGGCCTTGACGCCAGTCGGCCAGGCCCAGTCACAGATCTTTACAGCTCTGCACGTCATCTTAGAATATCTGAGATAGCTGTGTCTCTTTTGAGTTGGATATAGTTGGATTAAAAATGGTAAAAAAAATGGCAATTCCATTTGTAAGTATTTGTCAACTTTAAAGTGCAAGAAACAACTCTTCATAGGGGACTGTGACACATGAATTGGACACTGACTAGGCTAGTCGGAAGTTTCTCAGAGATAGGGTACTGTCAAAAGCCATCTTTTTTCAGGAGTGGTTCGTGACCATTGATGCGAGCAGCTGGCATCTTACTGCGCGAATTGTGTTCACTGAAAAGCGTTGCAAACCACAATTCTTCTCTTTTCAAAGGCACTATGACATACTATGAATTCTGGGATAATTTGGGACATGCAACGACCTTCCATGGGATGTTGCCATGGCCATGGCACAAGCCAGAACAGCCTCCATGGTCGTTCACATTTTGGCATCTTGCGGATCCTTGCGGATCCTTGTGGCATGTCCGAGGTTTGACGGCTGGAAAGTATTACCTTCTTTGTCAGCTGCCTCAGGATGTGCAGCTTATAGGATTTGTAGGCTGTCAGGTGAGGACAAATGGGATACAAATGGGTAGACATCATCTGTCATCATCGAACATCATCTGACATCCTTGCGCGAAGGTTGTGACATGCCGTACCATGTTGTAACATGTTGTAGCTAATACCTGGAAGATCAGAGGTCTTGCATCGTCTTGCAAAGATGTGTGAAATGCAAAGAACTTTGGTGAACCCTGCCGTGAGATATGAATGAACATTGTGACATGATGACATGATAGAGATTGCAGACTCAGGTGTGGATTTGTTTGGAGTCCAGCTTAGCTTGCAATCTTGCAATCCCATGGCAGAAAGATGCTTTTTCATCCAGCCTCAAGATGTCGAATGTGTCATTGGCTCTTCCAAACTTGTCGTCAAACGTAGGAAAGGTGTCTAAAGTTAAAGGTATCCATTCTTGGAGCCATTGCTTCCCGTTTGGGTGGCTCTCGTAGAGATCGCCATTGAGGCATTGCCCCTCCTGGCTGCACGGGCTTCATGGTTTTCGCGCCTGGTGCTTAGCCTATTAGAAAGGCACACAAAGGCACATGTTTGTCAAGTCTCGACAGCTGGCCACTAAAGTTTGAACGTTTTGCACCTCAGCCATTCCAGTTCACGCAGGGAACGTGGAGAGAGGCTGTTGAGATATCAGATAGTGGTTTCCTGGTTGGCTTGCATTAATTTGGTTTAACTCGCGTGAAACGGTGCATGTGAACTTGGCCGAACTTATTTCACAACTACCCGTGCCTGCGGATGTTCACAGAGCACCCAGGTTTTGAGAAATAGGCTCAGGAGATTCCGAAATTCGATACCCACTGTCAGGTCCAGCTTGAGTGCGAGCACGCAGACAGTGGGGTTTGCAGGCGCAACACCGCGCAGCATCGCGCAGCATGGTGCAGCATTGTGCAGCATACACTGTGACATGTTCTCGACATGTTGCGATTGTTTTATGCCTTCTGGCACTGAGGAAGCCAGCTGGTTACGTTTTCTTGCGCAAAGCACTCGGAGAGATCCAGTTCTGATCGCCAACACAGTTCCTGAAAGACCCTGAAAGGAAAAGGATGGAGAGGTCATGAAAGGTCAAATGACGTTTCCACAGTTTTTGCCAAGATTCAACCAGAGCACCAGAGGGTATTGCATTTCAATCAATTTAACTATTTTGCAATCGCAGTTTACAGTGGCATTGCACGGTGGCACTGAAAGGTGGCTGCAAGATTTCAAGACTTGGCATTTTCTGGCATTCGGTTGCATTCGGCTCATATTTCAAGGCTTCTGGCTGCATGTCCAGCTCCTCCGTGTATTTGGCCCGAGATTGCTCGACAGGCATGGAGCAACTTGTGCTAATTATGCAAAATATACAGCTGAAATATGCTGAAATGAAAAGATCAGTTTCAAGTCACTGAACTCTCGGAGGCTATGGAGGTCCCACGACGATGCCAACTCCCATGGCAACAGCCCTGAATGGATGGTGACTTCAGCGAGAAAACAACTGTTTGCTGTTCACATGGAGATCGACCCTGCTTGTGTAGGCCATTTCAGGCCTCCACAGTGTCCACCAGTGAAAATGACCGATGTCCACCATTTGAGTAGCGGGCTGCGAGGTTGCAACGCATGGCAATCTTTGGACTGCTCTGCAGCAGGTTCAGCACTAGTTCTCCACTCTGCGCCGAAATTCTTGATGATTCGACCCAGTGTGTTGCTTTGGGTGCCACAATCTGACACAACACAGCACACAAGGTCTCTATATGTCTCTGTATCAATTCTATATCTCTATGTCGTTTGCTCATTCGAGTGCACTGAGTGCACCAAGCCTGCATGTTTTGAGGCTGATGCGCTGATCAGCGGCTTTCGCTATCAGATGTGTGTTTTGCTAAGGGGATCGCAGAAGTCAATCTGCAACGGGTCCCAAAGCAGCAATTTTTGGGCAGATCCTTTGAAACAAAGGTGTAGACATGGACGGCTCTGGAATTTTGCCAACTGGGCCCTCAGGGGTGGTGGCCAGGGACCTAGACTTGATACATCTTGATACTTTTGGCTAAAGTAATTACAATGATTTACAATGGCACGAGTGAATCCACAGCATGAAAAGCCAGCTTAATAACAAACGTAACAAAGCATAGTCACAGTTGGAAAAGCTGTACGAGAACTGGTCACGTGCTGCCTCGTTGGCCAACGAAGAGCTTCCAAAATTTCCAAAGGTCTACGTGTCGGGGGTCTCTCGTATATTTCCAAGCTACGTGACCGATGACGGTGAACAACAAGTGGTTTTGGAGTGCGGCGAGGACAGAGGGAGCTTCGGACTGGAACAACATCATTGCGCCATTCATATTATCATAATATGAGTCATCATTTGGAAGAATGGAAGGATGACTTCCTTGGACTGTGGATGTTTTCAGGAGATGCCTTGCAGGGCTTCTCGAGCACGCTGGGCAGCCTGGGATTTCAAAAAGTCGGCTATGTTAAATGAATCATTTTGAAAATCGTTGAACTAGGGGTGCCTCTGTTCTGAAACAAGAGTAAAAGAATTTAAAGTATCCAGTAGTAAAAAGCGATCATTCTTGCAATGACTGTTCATTGAGGACTTGTACGTGACTCCTGCAGCTCAAATACTAGTGATGCAACAGAGTGGCGCTCCATTTCTGCAGGCTTGGCCACAGTCGCAGTTTATGATTTTGATTCTGATATATTTGGATACTTGTATCCAGCCAATCAGCATCGAATCAGCTATTAGTCCACTGCTCCATTGATGTGACATGCTAAAGGTGTCAATGGCAGCATTTTGAACGTTTTGACAGATGCTTTGGTGGTGCTGCTCTCAGTTTGTGTCGTTTATGTGTTTGTCTCTTTTTGAGAGTCTCACTGGATTTGGAATCTGGAGGCCGGTGCTCATTATGTCTTGTGCACCGAAATGGAAGCTCCCAGTTGCAAACCCAGAAATCTTGGCGTCTTCCACTACCATAGAGATCCATAGAGTCATAGCACATCCAAGACCTCATTTGCTGAAGAAACAATGTGCAAGATGGCCAACCGTTTCCTGTCTCCAGGTGAAAGCTTTTTGGCTAACGAAACCCTGGTGACCTTGTTGCATTTTGGACGAGACTGGCATATGATGCATTTGAGATACATACAGTACATACCTGACTTCAGCAAGGATGTGGGCGATTCGGGCTTCACTTTGTACGTTGGAACCTGACCTTGCATCACATTGTACTTCAAGTCATACGAGTCATACTGTATCTTTTCTTGGACTGTGATCCACAAGATGGCACATGTGTTCATGTGGGATGTGACATGATGTAACAGACTGTAACAGTCTAGCTTCAAAACACTCGTGATAAAATCAGCATTGTAAGGTTCACTCCTGGAACGTGATTTTGAGGTGTCGCCTGTGCAGGGTTTCGAGTCTGGATCCTGGAAGATGTCGGCAGATGTCGATAGATGTCGGCTTATGTCAGCCTGTCAAGGGAAGTGCCAAACTTGTCGCTCCATCGGCTTTCGGGTCCTGTGATGTTTGGACATGAGGCCAATGATTCTGCTTCCAAGCCAGCAGCAGGCGATTTAAGTTTTAACGATTTTTAACGTACACGGCATACAGTTGCAAAACACGCAAGAGATGGACACGTATATGGTTGTTTGATGTTGTTTGTTAGAGTGCGCACGTCGCAAAATTCAGTGCCGACCTTGCCCATTGCCTATGGTGCTTGTGCTGGCGTGTCAGGTCTTGACTTTGAATTGCACAAGCTCTGCGAACTGCACCTCCAAGTCTTGGGTTCAGATCAATTTTGCTAGTCATAGCAGATCCGCAACATTGATAACAGAATATAATAACAGAATATAACAGAATCCGATTGCATCAGAGACGTCAAAACAGAGTGATCAGATTGCTTCCGAAGGACGTCTTGCTCTGTGTCTGCATCAAACTGAGGACCCAAGGCTTCTTGAGTCAAAGCTGTGGATCTGGTGGACTGCTGGCTCCGATGATCAATGAGATGGCGGATCGCACGGGTGCCAAGTTTGGATTTTCGCATGTTGCTTTTGGAGCAGAGCCGGAAGATTTTTCCCATCCCAAATCATCAAGTTCAGCAAGGCAACGGAGGGAAAGCATGGGAAAGCACAGGAAAGCATGAGAAAGCAACATACATGAACTGGTTGAACTACGTTGAAATATGTTGAAATATGTTGAAATGGTTCGAGGCACATCAGCTGCTACGCTGGAAGTTGAAAACGAGATGGTCCAACTCCAAGATCTCGAACATCACGCCATTGGTCGACCCTTCGCATGATGTTGCTAATATGTTGCTAGTTTATGGGTCGTGCCGACCAAGGCCCAATGGCGCCTGACATTGGACACGTCCCAGCTCATTCCAGGAGCCTTGTACAGAACAGAGTCATAGTCTGAATGGCGCTATTCAACTCAGCTCTCTGTCTAAAATCAGCGGCATGTTTTGGCCCTCGTGTTGCAGGTTCTTGGCATTCTCCGGTCACTAGCCCCGGGGTGTGTCCTCTAGGACGGCATTACAAACTCTGCGTGGACATGGATGGCGCTGAGAATTCTTTCCAGCCAGGACAGCTAGAGTCTCAACATGTCTCAATGGAATCAAGCTTGATGGGTGATATGAGTGCATGATGGTGCATGTTTCATAGAAGCCCGTCAGCTGAGCGAGATGTATTGCAATCAGTATCATTGGTTGAAAATTGGTTGCAATCTCTCAGGTCTTCACCTATCCAGGTGTTCATCTCTCCAGTCTTACCCGCAGATGTCCAAACCGTGAAGACCATCCAGGCCTTCACTGTTTTCACTGAACATCACTAAACAGTACATCACATCACATCAGACATTTGTATACATTTGTTAGTCATAGTTAGCGTATGTTAGTGTTGAAATTGGCATGAACATTAAGACCGTGCGACCTGCATCTCCGCTTATCATTGTGGACCTGACTGCCCCACGATGCCTCACCATGGCGTTGATTCCATTTGTTTCGGCCAGGATCAAAGCATCAGCATGCAATGTGCTCAGTTCATCTCAGTTCATCTCAGTTCAAAGTGACCCACGTGTGAAATAGCCCAGATCATGTTGTTTAACATGTGCATACATGTGCCAATCTGGATTTAGTTGTTAACACTGTTTCACATTGTTCACCCTCTCAAGAATACTGAGGCAGTGTGTCAATGGGGCAGCCTGCTCCACTACCTCTGTACCAACCTCAAGCCATACCGCACAACACATGATGCAAAACGGAAATGAATCTGCCCACAATCATTTTCTCATATTTTCTGAAGTGAATGCAGGTGTGGTACCTGACAACCGGGTCATGTGGAGAACCAGCGGATGCTTCGCTGCAGCCGCAGCCCATGTCCCCAGTCCAGGCCAGTCAATACAGTAGGGTTGAGCTAGTAACATATATTAGTAACAAGACTCCAGGACTATCCAGGAATACTCCAGGACAATTGGAGATGTGCCGAGGCAGCACGCCAGATGTGCAGATTTAACCACGTTTTCGCAAAGCATAATGAGATATGCTGCAGTGCGGTCAACACATGATGTACACTTTGCATCACTTTGCTTCGGCTATTTTGTGACAGGCGGTTGGGCGTTTGGCTTTCGGTGGCCAGGCCACGAAAGGAAAAACGGTGTTTTGGCGTACGATATTGGTGTTTTGTTCTGATGACAGAAAAAAGCAGTACGCCATGTATGCTGCAGCATGCTCACCAAACAGCCTGCCTTTTTTGTCATCCTGCCAAGTCTTCCGACCCCAATCTTCTACAGTCTTTCACAGGTCAATCATCCCCAAGTTAGGGGGTTGGGGAATCCTCAACCTCCTCCGGTATGCCAATGTTGATAATGTTGTAGGATTTTCTAAGCCCTTGAAGGCCACTTCAATCCTGCAAATGAATTGGACAGGCAGGGCATTGGATGGCCCAGCTCGACGGTCGACAGCTTCAAGCAGGTCCTTAACTTTTCAGAGCAGATATACAAAGCAATCGCTGATGGGCTGATGGTGAAACATCTGATGTGGACATGCCTCACAGTTATGAACCATAGTGTGAAGGGGAACCAATGTGTTGTCAGCTTGGTTGTGAAACTCATCCATTCAGAACTGCCCATTACTCTCTTTTTTCAATCTCTGCGCAGGAGTCCACTATCGGTTATGTCTCGATCTTGACAGTGCTGGTGCACTTTGGGCTGGAGATACGGGTCTCGAGGTGCCGTGCGGTGTCTCAAGATGTCTCAAGTTTCAGACCGGGCTCATAGATGCTCGTAGCATCCGAAGCAGGATACAGAACGATACGAAGCGATACAAAGCGAGTCGGTGTCAGCCGGTGTCGTGCCTTTCAGGGACTTTCAGGGCCGTTTTGGGCAGGTCTACGCTTCCGGCATCCTATCCTTGGCGCCTGCGCAGATTCTGATCTCTGCCACAGAGAGGGTGAACTTGACGTCAGAAACCTCAGCCAAGTGGTCAGGCGGTGTGGAAAATAACAGAAAATAACCAATTCTGTCTGGTAAGGCTCATTGGAGACGTGAAGTCAAAATAAGTGAAACACGTTTTGAAGTCATGTCTCCTTTCGCTGCTTTAAATATGGGAGTTGCTCATGCCACCTATCAACAGACGACTACAATTATACTTAATCATTGAGGGATTTTGATTGACTACGCGACGAGTGTTGAAAGGTGTGTGGCTGGTGGATGCCTGTCTGGGGCGGTGCTTTGGCTGGTGGGGCACTTAACTGTCAAGCGGTCAAGCCAACAAAAGAGGTCGACTCGAAGATGGAAAAATATGTGACCCCAACATCCCCAACCTCAAGTGCCACAAGCGCCTCAAGGCCAGTGGATGTGAGACTCCTTTGACATCGCTGGAGTCGTTGGTATAGACCTCAACATGATCCCAGTGTGCTTTAAATATAATAGACTGGCCGACTTGAAGAATAAAACAGACAAACAGAAAATCGACACACTGTGTCCATTGCGCTCATGTTGTCTTATTTCTCCCTAATGTAGTTGTTCGAAACTTGCCACTGGTGGTGTTTGAGTTGTGGATTCGATTGTCATGACTTCAGTCAGAAAACGTCCAGGGATGTGGGGCTTCACTGGGCGCTGGACAGTCCTGCTGTTTTACCACTGATCGGTTCACAAGGTGAGCATCCAAGCAACAGAGGCGGCAGTGGTTTTTGACACCACGTCGGTTCAAGCCAGGGCCTCACTTGACGTTCTGCGTCACAGCGCATTTGTGGAGCAATTTGTTTTGAGGACAGTGATTGACATGATTGACATGATTGACATGATTGACATGATCCATAAACTTGGGACGAATCATGATGTAATTAAATATATTAAATGTAATCCGTAAACCAATGTAAACCAATTTGTCAAAATCTGTCCCATGTTTGATCTGAAATTTGGCGCTTTGAAGTTCAGTGGCAACCAAGGCGGGACAGTGGCTGGAGCTATGCAGTGATCTGGATGGGCAAGGAAGTTTGCGACATGGTGGGCACCCCAGTACAGTCGGAAGGTTGTGCTGCTTTTGGAAGGCAGCGCAGGTGTTCTTATTTTCTGGCCATAGTAGAGGTAGTTCGGGGGTCAAGAGCCAATGATTTTTGACATCCCGGGGCGTCTTTGAAAGGATTTTGATTGCTGAGACTTCGTTGGATGAGGAAAAGGATGATGCATGATCCAATTGTATCCAATTGTGCCACATTTAGTCTGCACCCGAAGATCTTGAGATCTGGACTCAGGTAGCACAGGGCTGTATGTCTACATTTCAGGCGTCCTCGCTGTGAACGATCCCTGGATACAAACATGGGTAAGGACCTTAGGCAGAAAGCGGCGTTGAAACTCCATAAACACAGCAAACATGTGAAGCAACTACCTGAGTAAAGGTAACAACTGTGTAACAACTCCCTTAACTTCACCACATTGATTTTCTAAGTTGCACGCCATGATATGACATGGTTCCTGAAGCAGCGCCCGAAACTTGCAGAATGGTCTTGATCGTTGTGGCCCGCCATCCTCAAATCCGGAAAGACAACTGCACGATGGAAGATGCAAAACAAAAATTAGCGAAATCGACCAAATCATACCAAATCCATCCAAATCCTTGAAATGTTTTGAGGTCGGCCGCCTCACCCTACTTTGTGCCACATCTGCGTGCAGCTCCGCAGCAGAGGCGAAGCAATTGAAATGCTGCCTAAAACCGAAGTGCTATGAAGTGCTTGTCAAACACCCCGAAGGGACACGGGGCACCAATGCGGCTCATCAAGTTTACTCAATGGATCTCAATGGGCCCTTGCGGTTTGGTCTGGTTGGCAGGCCTTCTTGGCCCTTGATTGTGCAAGCCGACCAGGGCAGGCGGGGAAAGGGTGAGGTGGATCTGAAAAAGTCATACGATTGATCACTCTGATCACTCACCATCTCTCGCCATTTGCCTTCCTTTTTTTTGCCAAGTCTGTGCCCAATCAAGTTGTTCAATGTTTTTTAGCTTTTCCACCTGGAGCTGTCGCTGGCCTAGGTCATACAGACTCCGGCAGCTCAGCTTCAAGATCTGCCAGACTTGTACGAGGCCGGCCCATTTGCATCCATTTGCATCACAAGTTGACAAAGTCAAAACAACTGAAAGGCATGTACATGATGCACGGTCCTGCAGTACTTGAAATCTATTGAAATCTGATGCTTTAGGAATCTTAGCCCTGCAACTATTCAATCCATCATGAATCCGGATAGTTCTGTTCGAAAACCGGCATGTTCTTGCTTGAAGTCGCTCTTGTTTTCGAGCAGGATGAAGAGATAAGCAGTGCGGCTGAGAGAAAAGAGGTAGCCATACTCTCAGTATCTCCAAGGGGGCTGTGGGAGTTAGAAGGTGGCTGAACGTGATGACTGTACGTGACGGAATGTGACTGAAGACCGAAAAAAACTGCAGATTTGTTTCAAGCAGAGCTTCTCAGGTTCTCAATTTGCAGAATCTGGTTCCTGGAGTTCATTACAGGCAGAAATTGCAACAAATTGGCAAGATTTGGCAAGTGTTTAGATATGTTTAGATTTTGCATATTTTGCCAGTGTCACTATGTGTCACTTCAGACAAACGATTCTCCATGTTTTGAAGGCTTTGTACAGACTTGGACGGATCAGGCGCACCATCTCACATTCGCGCATTGTGTAGTGACAGTGTAGTGATTGCAGGGTTGCAACATGGGCAACGTGTTGCAACCGTGAAAAAATCCGACCCAGGTCCCATGACGACTTTCTATTCCGGTTTCGATGTCTACGTCACAAGTCTTCGTTTCGTCCTGAGTCTCTTTGCCTTTTTGAAGGATGATATCGAGAACACATGTGCAATTTCTGCGCAATCACGTCCAGCCAGATTTTGATAGCGTGTGTAGATGTTCGTAGTAAACTTTGTATAACGTGATATAACGTGCCAACGCTCCCCAGAAATTCAAGGTCAAGCTACCCCGGACTTGGTGGTGAAGGGCAAGGCGCGACTTTTGGAAACGGAGCACCTGCAAAGGCGTAAGAATTGCAAAGGAGAGCCGGAGAGCCATGCAACTGAGAGAAGGTTTTGATATGGGAATGGGCCTTCAGAATGGGTTAGAACCTATAATATATTATGAAAATTATATATAATTATATAATATATTACATTTTGTGAGGATGAAGATTCATTTACCATAAGTTGCTGATTACCAGGGGTAATGTTTACCCCGGATTAATAAACCCCCCCCCCCTATAGGTCAACTAGGTCAACAAGGTCCAGTGAGGAGGTCCAAAAACCGAACCCCCCAAATAATGTGACCATTCATTCATCCATAAACG
>Ga0126342_10012542_pt1 | contig 15107 bp, 14 predicted proteins | sample Cyp1metagenome_FD_92528 | JGI IMG/M metagenome (GOLD analysis project Ga0126342, IMG submission 92528) | Coral microbial communities from Lord Howe Island, Old Settlement Bay, Australia - Cyphastrea 1 metagenome | ecosystem: Host-associated > Invertebrates > Cnidaria > Coral ...
GATATGTCAGATAGAATGCCAGAAGATATGTCAGAATATTTGCCAGAAGATATGCCAGATAGAATGCCAGAAGATATGTCAGATAGAGTGCCAGAAGATATGCCAGATAGAATGCCAGAAGATATGCCAGAAGATATGCCAGATCACATGCCAGAAGATATGTCAGATAGAATGCCAGAAGATTTGCCAGTAAGAAAATGTATAAATGTCATGGTGGGGATCACACGAAGTAAAGTAATTTCTCACGAGAAAGTCGCAATTGCTCAAATAGGGAAACAGTTACATTTTGTTCACAGGAAAATAACATTTGTTTCCATAAAATTAGGATGATTTTGATCATCAAGATTTTCAAGGGCCGTTTTTTCCATATTAGATCTTGCTGATCATCACCATCTTAGATCTTGATGATCATCTAACAATATTAGATCATAAGCAATATATCATCAGCAATATTAGATTTGGATCATTTTGATCATCAAAATGGTGATGTTATATTGTTTTGCTTTACCTATCATCAAAATGGGTATTTTTAAACCAGCTATGTTAAAAAAAAAAATGCTAGATCTTGATGATCATCTAACAATATTAGATCATAGACAATATCAGATGATCATATTAGATCCCAATAAAAGATTGAACCATCTTTCCGCCATTTTTCCAGCCATTTTGATCATCCACCAGCGAGGACCAACCCGTTGGCGGCGTGGCATGCGGCCGAGGCGGTGCGCATCGCTGCCGAGGCCCCCGGGGCCGGCCTATGTCGGCCTGGTTGGATTGATAAAAGTGGTGTGTTTTCAGAGGGAAACTATGCGATTTAAGGGGATTCAATGGGATTTTTCATGTTTTTTTTGTTCATGAACTATGGGATTGGTTTAGGATGTGATGTTTTCTATGCTCCAATAATCCCAAGCATCCCAGTTTAGAAGGGAAATGAGGCATTTTCCTGAGACGATGTTTTATCCTACTTGGGATGATCATCCAATAATTGACTCAACTTGGACCGACACAAATGGGATCAAATGAGTACATGTATAGAATTATTATAGATGTTAAATACAATTGAATGCACATATATACTGAATATGTATATATATATATATGTAATCATATGTAAGTATATTAATATACATAGGTACACCTCTAGCAATCGAACCTGGCATATGCACAGAAGATTGTAGATGAGTTTCCACTTCAGAATCGGTAACATTCATTCGGCAAAGTGGTTGAGCAGCAAACAATCGGGTTTCAACTTGACCAAGACGAATGGACGGCCATCATAACTATGCAGTCATCTCTTTCCTGTGGCCATAACCATGGTCATTAGTCAGCAGTTGTCACTAACTTATCACCCTTGAGATAGTTGCCAGTTGAGCATGCCGACCTCCAACAAAAATTACTGGGCCCGAGCTTTTGATCAGAACTGCCACCAAGAAGGGTTAATAAGTTCCAGCGATGGTTACTGACCCGCTGGTATATTTTTATAATGAGACCCATTCAACCAGACAGGGTAACCCCAAAACCATCAACCAACAGAGGCAAGCTGGCCTTGCTTAGGATAGCTTGCCTGGTGGCGACTTGTATCATCATGCCGATGGATCACGAGGACTGCAGCAGAAAGGGCCCCCAAAAGCGTTGTGTGTGGATGCCATAGGATGCGTACTCCACGCTGGGGAAAGCTCTTAAACAGATGAAGCATTTGCAACATTTTTTTCCGATTTTAAGGTGACTTCGGTGGAACTGCAGCGCGCGTAGAACTCGATCACAAAAAAACGGTGATGTCTCCGCAAAATTCAGTGATTTGTTGTGAAAGATGGGTTCTTCAGAATCCTTTTTTTTTGCCCCTGCCGAACGAAGGACCTGATTTGGCACAGAAGTGAGGACGCCTGGGCTTTGGGGCACCTAGCGAAGGTTGCAACTTGTTGCCCCACAGCCGAAGAACAACTAACAAGAGATCAATACAAAAGAGAAGACAACCAAAAACTGCGGGTGAGCCTGAAGAAAGATGAACAATTCAAAATTATGGATGAAACAAAGTATTGAGTATTGACCTTGTTTGTCGTTCGCAACTGATTTTCAGCAGCTTTGCCCTCATCATGTTGGGCGGGGTCAAAATAGAGAAGCATGACACACAGAAAAGTGAATGGATGATTATATATATATATATATTAAATGCGGATAGAGAAGACAGAGAGAGAGAGAGAGCGAGAGAGAGAGAGAGAGGGAGGGAGGGAGAGAGCATATATATATATACTGTGTATATATATATATATATATACTGTGTATATATATATATATATATTTATACTGTATATAATTGTATATATATATATATATTTACATATCTCCAGGGTTTGCATTGGATGTTGAATCGTTTCACGATGTGGTTTCGGTGCCTGAGGTTTATGTCATCATCATCGATGCCACTGGTGATGTTGCTTCTTGGATGCGGGACATGGTAACGCCTTGGAGCTGGAGCAGGTGGCATGTTATTGGTCTTCCTTTGCTTTATGGTGGCTATTAGAAGTGCAAGTCCGTTGGATATAATATTGAAGAGGCTTAATTACTTGATATTCATATATATATATAGTTATATATATATATTAATAATTGCATATATAACTCTCTATATATATAGATATCTATTATATATGTACATGTGGGGTAGGTCAGTGTCATACAACAAGCCGATTAAACACCACTTACCCAGAGGGATTATCATCCGAAGCGGTAGCCAGGCCGAGTTCAGAGGTAGCCCTCCGCTGCCATGCAGACTTCCCCGACTTGCCACTTTCACATCACAGGAATGATAGCTGAACAAAGATTAACATCATGAAGCCTGGATAAAGATATAAATAAATGATAAATATGGATAAAAGAGTGATAAAGAGAAATTTATACATAAATGCTGACCCCTGGCTAGTGTAACTATGTTGGCTGCCTCACTTCAAAAGGTTTGATGAAATCACTTTTCTTTTGGCTGGCCTCCCTATAGCTACAATCCAGGGTTTACTTGTCCAGGGTTGACATTGTGCTTCATAGCGGTTCAGCTTGTTGGGCGAAGCATCGACAGAACTTGGACGTGAACCCACAGAAAGCGTATGCTAGAGCATGTTGCCAGAAGGCAAAAAGTTCGGTATAGTAGCTGAATGGGATTTGTAGTTGGTCATGGAGGCATAGATGTGCTTATAATATTTTATAACATATTATAGTTGTTTATCTAGTTATCTGCAGGGAAAAAACTATGTGCTAATATGCATTGATGATATTGGATGATATCCAATTCATAATGCATACTATTTGCTAAACAGGATGTCTGAGATTTGCCAACCATGACGGCTCGCCATGCCTTAGGCCCCCAACAATCTTGCCTCGGCAACGAAGCTGTGTGCAGATCTCAGCGATGTTTCCGGGTTTTGCAACAAACATGGAATCTAAATGGCAATCGAAACGGCAAGCACACAATAAAAAGGAATCAAGTTCTGAACAGCGAATCATGGGTTTGGGTAAAAGTTATATACCTCAATGAAATGCTCAGATGAACATCCTACTGACAATGTTCAAGACCGGTTTCACCGCACACATCCGGTTTGTTCGATGGGTTTTTGGGACATGCCAGTTGCATGACGAAAAGATAATAATATGATATGACTGATCCCTGAGAACTTTATTTTGAATGGACAAGGTGTTCCTTTTTTGCTGACAAGGACATCGTTTACGTGGTTGATTTGATTCATTCGAGATAAATAGCTTTGTTAATCAATTTTGATTTATTTGAAGATATATACATGTATACATATATATATATATATATTTATTTATTTACTTATTTATTTATATATATATATATATGCGTGTGCCTCTTGTATGTAGCTACAGGCACCCCTTCCTCCCATATTGGTCCAATGAGGTGGGCAGAAGATTCTTGTGAGGCCCCGTTCAACGGGGCACCGCTTAACGGACACCGCTGGCAGCCGCTGGCGCTTGGCCACGATGGAATTTCAGGAGCAAGTTGAAACGGATGGAAACGGATGATATGGATAGATGAAAGAGGTTCCAATATATACATGTATATGTATATACATTATATATATATATACATTATATATATACATAATATATATATACATGTATATATATATATTATATATTATATATTATTATATATATGCACTATATATATATTATATTATTATATATATATGCATTATATATACACATGTATATACACATTCTATTTATTTACTTTTTTATTTATTATGTTTTTTTGGATTTATTCATTTTCAATTTAGTGGTCAGTAATTGTTCTGCATAGTTGTGGGAATATTGTTTTCAAATAGTACTGACATAGTAATACAGCCGGTAATCTGCAAATCGATCTCAGTGTTCCAAATCTTGCAAATGGGATAAGTGGGCTAGTTCGGAATCAGGGTTCCACTTAGTATGGGGCCACATTTGCCAGCAGCAGTTTGTACATAGACAACTGTTCTCATAGCGCAGATAGGCACGGCTTTGTTGAAAAAAGGTGCGCAGCCGCGTGGTAGGGCAGTGTCTTGTTGCTGCTGCAATCGTTTAAGTTTACAGGTTGGGTCTATTGGCTGTGGCCATGACCCAGGGCCATGACATGGAGCGCATACAGTCAATGCAGTCTGCTTATGGTCTTCCATGGTCTCCCCAAAAAAGAGGTAGACAAGAAAGATCCTTCCAAAACAGTGGTAGTTACTTGTCAATTTGTTTTGGGGTTGCCATACTGACTTTAGAGTCTTTAGAGTTGTAGATGGTCGTTTGTTGTAGTTTGCTTGAAACATGAGTCCTGCAGCGCCGCGACCTTCCACGTTGCGAGGTACCACAAGCAGCGCTACACGTTGTTTTCCAAGTTCCAGCCCCAGCGGATCCTGGACCATTGGACCATGGGGATCATGAAAAGGATCGCTCCAGGTTGATCTGATAGCTGTTGTGCCATCCAGAGGTTTGACAAAGGGATCAAGTTGGATGAGGAGGGGGTCGGAGCCGGAGGGCCATGGAAATTATCTGCTGGTAATGGCTATGAAATTTGATTTTGGAAAATGATGATTAAGATTGATTAAGCAAAAGGATGCAGGATTTGTCCAATAATTTTCAGACGAACCCATCCATGTGAAAGTGCCACTGAACATCAATGCCAAATATCTACTTGTAGCCGATAAGAATGCAAGCATAAAGAAACGGCCCTGGAATGCCCTGGATGCTTCGTGTTTTTTCAATCAATCAGCTAACCCTTTCGGCTACCTGACATGGCACTGGAAAGGCTTGTGTCAGATGGGAGCAGGTGGTTCTGCATATGTATGTGTTGAATGCCTTTAATGCATGTCCTGCTCTTTTTGCTAACTTTATGAATACAATTGAATACATATGTCAGTTTTGGACGAAATATAACTTCTATTGTAGTTGAGAGATGACTCAATACTCTCCGAATCAACGCATGAGACATGAAGATGCCAGGAGATGTGGTACTCAGTGACACCCGAGCCTATTGCAAAACAACAAGCAAAAAGGGCATGAACCTCAGGAGACACCGATGCACATGTCATGGACGTCCCAGAGTTTCCTGGTGATCAGGGGGTTTAAGATCACTTTGTTGTGGTTGAACTGTAGTTGAAGCCACCCTCTTGGGAATCTTAACTGATGGCCCTGTTGTTGCAGCCTTCCCCGTGAGGGAAGCCAGAGGTGTATGTCACTGTCACTGGAAAGGGGTCTGGTTCAAATTCATTTACTCCCCAATAAAATGAGGTGTTTAAAACACGGTGTTTATGTTTCCTGGAAATTCGATGAATTTCACCTAATTTGATCTAATTTGTGAGTCCGGCAGCATCAATCTCAGGTGAAGTCGGCAGAGGGCAAGGAGCCCCAGGTGTGACACCTGTGGCTGAGCCAAACAAGGCATCCCCAAAACCGGAACTGGGAAGTTCCCCAAAACCGGAACTTGTCTCTTCCAAGTGTCGCATTTTCCCAGGTGGATCGGTTTTTGTGGACAGTTTTTGTGGAGCTGGAGGGTCCATGGCTCAGAGGGAAGGACAGGTGGGGATGGAGGGGTATGTGTTGTAAATTACCAGGTCCCATGGAGGACTCTTTAAAATCGGAAGCCCTGCATTTTGTAGTGAACCCATTGGGTTCCTGGAGAACATGTCACATGTTGTGATTTTGCTAAAGTATTCCACATGTAATTCAAGTTTTTGAAATACCGACAGACCCAAATAGCGCCTGATTTGCATGGTTTTTGTTTCTCTATCTCTATCTCTATCTCTCTCTCTCTTTCTCCCTCTCTCTCTCTCTCTCTTTTCTCACTCTATTCACTCTTTTGTGTGTGTGTGTGGCGAGTATACGTTTTAAACACGTATGTTTGCTTATTTGCTGTAAAGCCACCCCCCATCACGCCCCTACAAAATGACAGGTCTTCTGCCAGAACGTCTACAACATGGACTGGTGTGTTGTTGTTTACCTCCTTTTAGAAAGATCGCAACAATTTATAGTGAAACTATTCTCTTCCATGTCATGCCCTACGAAATGACAGGTCCCTTTCGAAACCCTACAAAATGGGTTGGTGTTCTGATTTTTCTTGCTTCACATGCTTCAAAAGGTCTGGCTCCAGACTGCGTAGGATATATTTCCGAGCATTTATACCTTTTCTGTTCCCCCATCATGCCCCTACAAAGTGAGAGGTCCCAGTCAAAACAGCTATAATAGGCTATAATATGCTATAATATGGTTTGGTGTTGTGTTATTTCCTGTGCATGGCTGAAGACACCCCAAGAGAAGTACTAAAAAGAAAATTTGAGTCAAAAGTCATACTTCGTATTTGTATGGTGTTTCTATTCCCACGTCCCCCATCATGCCCCTACAAAATGACAGGTTTCCTTCCAAGCACCTACAAGATGGGTTGGCATTGTGGTTCTCCTTTTTCCCTCAAAGATGCAACTTAAGATTTTATACTGTTCAAAACTGTTTGGGTTCTTGACACCCATCACGTGGTTCCTTCCAAAAACACTCACACAGAGAACAACATGATAACTTGCTAATTTGCTTCCTCATGGTTTTGAGTCTTGAGACGGAAAAAATACAGCAAACCCTTCTGTGGTTTTACTCCCTTCAATCTTGGTTTTTGGTGCATTTCGGGTTTACGACAAAATGGGTATCTTGAAATTGATCACACAAATCGGTTTTGGATTCTTTAGACTGCTCAGGGCCCATCAGAGCCCATTTTTTGTCTACAAATTGGGTCCTAGATAATGGCTAGAAAAAGCATCTAAAAACAGCCTTTGAAAACTATCTTGATGAAAAAACAGAATCAAAACCCTGTTTTAACCTCTTTTCGGTACTCATTTTGTAGTGAAGAAACCTATCCAGGGCCCTGATTTAGTAGAGAGAGTTTCCAGGTAATCCATTTTGTAGACTCAGGCCCGGCATTTTGTAGAGAAAAATACCGGGGCCACTCCAGTCCCACCCCCCTAAGTGCTGTTGTGAGCATGAGTCATCACAACAGCACAATATACTATATGCGCTTGCTGTTGCAGGCTGGCGAGAGAACAATATTTGATTGATGTCCTTTGCCGGAAGGCAATCGACTACTGTCATCATGTCTTCTTTCGTTTCTGGTGTTTCCTTGTTTTGAATTCAACTTTGATGGTCATGTCATAGGCTGCATGTCTACGCACATCACAATGTACAGTGCATTTTTCCATCGCAGTTGGGCTCATCCACTGAGTTTCTCCCTCATCGGCGCCATTAGCATCGTGATGTTGGCACGGGATGTTTTTCACAGCAGTCATCATGTAACCTGTCCAGTGTTGCCTTAGACACAGGACTTTGCAGTCGTCAACAGAATGGAACCTGCTGATTTTTGCATTTGAATCACACTTGACTTGAACCTGAAAGTCATTTTCTCAGCTTTTCGCTTTACCTTTGCATCACTCCGGCAGCGGGTTCAATCCACCCCTTTCCTGCTATGGCTGAAGTGGATATGGCACCCCTGAGGGAAGAGTGGCTAGGCTGACACCTTCAAGGGGGACTGGGATGCTGCAGACATCTGCAGACTTACATCATTTGTAGAGAATTGACGGGTACAATATATAAAGGTCCTTTCCACGTAATTGCTATTTGGAAAGTGCATGAAAGTGTGGAGTTGTACAAACAATCTTTCCGTTTGTTTTCATGCTTCGTAAGTTGGACGTGTCTATTGCAACAGTGATACGATTGAAGCATGCAAGGCCTCATTGCGTAGTATACGGGTAACCACCCACCATCACGCACCTCAGCAAGGCCTTGTTGCAGGTTGAAAAAACAACCATTGAGGGTTGCCTGGCGGAACCTTGGGAGCCCCATGCTTTAAATATCATTACCTTGCCACAGAATGGTCGATAAGATCATTCTTCAAGCCTCAATAGCGGCAATAGGACACCCTTTGCCACAGAAATAACAAGCCCCTAGGCATGTCTGATGCGTTTTTCTCTGATGTGTTCAAGGCCTATGTTTGACTAACAGCTGAATCCACTTCAATCCATGTTTGGTGTGGAATGACCCAGCTACCGTCAGCTACCAAGGCTGCTGCTTTTCGCCACTTGGCACACAGCATAGATCTGGATCTGGGCAAGTGAGAACAACCTGAGTGGGGAGCTCATGATCTACGATTGTTTAGTGGGAACATGTGGGAACCCTTTCTGTAGTATGTTTTAGGATATGTATATAGATATGTCATGTTGGTGGCTTGGTGGCAGAGTACAATCATGTGCACTTTGCATATGTACTTACACAATATGCTATAGTAATCCGGGAGTACTGTAGATAGAATGTGGGAATAAACAACATCACTCAAGTGGGAATATGATGAACATGTCAAATTCCATCCACTTCAGGATCATCATACATAATCATATGACAAATATGGAAATTACAGTATGATAAAATCATCCTGTTTTATATACTGTATAGCTGTATTATATATATATAGATAGATATATTATCAAGCATTTCAAATTCTATGTTTTTAATATACATAATCTATAAATATATGTATAGATACACTGTTTGCCGTGTATGCGCACTATTTTTATCACCATGACAGATGGATTAGGTGATCGCAGTGATCACCTGAGGCTCGGACTGCTCTCCGGGAAGAACTCCAAAGCTTCAAGGACTAAATGGGGGGCAAATCTGAAACACTGGGATTTACCATATATTTTCTGTATGGAAATGTTAGTTTGGAAGGGAAAGTCTAGAAACTTCCATGAAGTTTCTACCACATTCTGGGATTTCATATGATTCAACATGATTTAACCAACCAAAATTTGGGGATACAGATGGGGATACAATGGGGATACGACGGGATACGATAAGGAAAAGACTGTGCTATGGTGAGTTTATGAGTTTATGTTAGTTTACTTTTTTCATTTCAGCATTTCCTTTTGGCCCTGCACAAAGGCTCAGGTTTGGATCTTTTCACTCAAACATTTCAACTTGCAAGATGACCGGTCTTGAAAAGAAGCCCCAAACAAATGCACCCATCCGTTGCCGGATGTTTGCAGGAGAGTCTCTTGAGCGAGTTGCGTGGAGAGGAGGAGGTGTGGCCCCGGGACATGTGCGATAATCCCCGTCAAAAAGTGGCTAGTCTGACAGTCAGCGTGGTCCCAATGCACCCGTCACTGCTAGACTAGATGGGAGCTTGGTTACTGGTTAATGAATGTGGTGAAAACCCAACAAGAGGTTACAAGATAGGTTACATATAAAGCCCAGTTTGACAAATCTTGAATATGGTTGAAATCAATTATTTCAAATCATCAGTTGAAAATTCATGAATTGTTTATTATTTTTTTTGTAATTCCACTATATGGTTTACAGTAAATCTATATGTAATTTATCCAATATGAAGCTTTCCAATATGTAAATATATATGTAATCTATATGGATAAGGTTTACAGTAATTTCACAATTTTATCATACCTTATCCAATATGAAGCGCAGGTCAAGGCGCCCACCAGACGGACGCTTCGGGAGTCGCTGCATGGAGCCCCACCCAACGAGGTTCGGCCAGCGTCGCCCAACATATGGGAGTTTCAAGGGCCGAGGACATGATATAAACATGCGAAAAAGACGACAAAAGGAGCAAATGCCTAGAAAATGAGAGGTATAATTTGGTGAACATGAAATACATCAACACGAGTGGAGATTGTAGATTGGACAGAATGGAATGATCATTGGACAGAATGGAGGGGATGCGGCCCAGAAACGGTGGAAATTCAAGATGGTAGACGAAAAATAACGAACTTCAGACATGATTTCAATACAGCACAGGTGCTTTACATGAAATCGAATTATATACACTAATTGTGTTTTATACCTTCCTCATGTAGGTTTTGCATTTTCCTCATGTTTCTTCCTCAGCTAAGCAAAACCTGATATCTTGGAGCAAAAGCTGATCGTTCCATCTGGGTCGGTTTCCATATCCTTGTGGGGGCTGGGGCATTTTTTACAGGAAAAACAACTACATTCCTTGAAACCACTACCTCGGGTCAACAATGGGTAATGATCATGGCTCAATTTTAAGATCAAAATGCTGGAGAGAGTTCATATCTCACCAAGAATTCCGATATTTTATTGGCAAGGTCATGCAAGGTATCTAAGAATCCAAGCTCAACCAACGATTTATAACTGGATACAAGAGGTGGCTCAGCCAGCATGTTCAAGAAGTGGTGAACAACTACATACAGACGCATAGAGAAATGATAATATAATATAATATAATATATTATATTATATTATATATATTAATATAATATAATATAATATATATATTATATATATAATGGTATATATATATAAATTCACATCATATCTCCCTTGTATTTATATATTTCTACACACACACATATATATATAATATATACATATATATATATAGAAATGATGCAAGATTCCCCCTGGTTCCATGGTTTTTTCCTGCGATTCCACTTTTTTTTTCGGAGGCGGCCGCCTCGGCGCGCCGCGGCAAGATCCTGGGCTGGGGCGCATCGGCTCCTTGGCAGTTTTGACCAGATGGAATCCCCATATTTTGGCAAAATACTGGTTGGTGGTTTGGAACATTTTTTATTTTCCCCAATAGTTGGGATGATGATCCAATTTGACTAATACTTTTCAGAGGGGTAGGTATGCCACCAACCAGAATATTTTGGAAATATGGTAAGACTCGGTAAGACTATATATGGAATATGTTTAACGATATTCTACTATATTGTATATTTTGGTCCTTGGACTAATATCTAAGTTTGATGTGTTTTTTGGTGTTTTATGGATATATGTTTAAAGCCTCTAAATAAAGGAGTTTGGATATGGAAGACCTCAGTGAATTCCTTGGATGATGGGATTTGTAGGGTAACTATCCCAACATAGCCTGATTTCAGGTGAGTGGATTATTGTGATTTACCCAGATGGGTAGTTTTAGATAGTTTTACTATATGTACATTTCAGCACAATCTAGCACTTGGATATTTAAACAATCTAAAAAAGTAGATGTTTTTATCGGTTTAGCCAACAAAGATTGTGACTTAATGTGGTTTATGCCGGTTCACGCAACAGACATGCTGAAAGGGTTTTGCCAGTTTTGCCACAACATCGTGAGGCTGAACAAGCGTATCATGTGGGGAGATAGGCAGCCGCATCATCGACACATAGGGCGGAGATGAACATTCCCAGTCTACTGTGCTTTGGGGATCTTCAAATATCTTCAACGCATTTCCAGAGTGACTTACCCTCTGGTTATGTCAAAATAGCTATTGAAAACCGCCATTTATAGTGGATTTTCCCATTAAAAATGGTGATTTTCAATAGCTATGTTAAATTACCAGAGGGTAACTTGACCATACAGCCTTACACATATCCAAAGGCGTTGAAGGTGTCAGCAAACAAACATGATACATCGAATTGCGGGGCAACCAGCCGATACCTGGGATGTTTCTGTATCCACTGTGGAAGAAACCACAAGGCCACTGATTGTAGGGGAAATATTGCCTGTTTGCCCCTTCTTGCTGTTTTTTTCCAACTTTTCCGCCATCGAATTATCAGAATGATCCCCGGCACAGCTGCCTCTTTGCATCCCGCAAGTTAAGTTGGGCTGTTTTGTGCAAGCTGGATCTATTAGTGCCTACTAGTACCATCAAGAAAAAGAAAAAGTGTCTTCCCAACATGGGCACTATTTGCATCCTCGAATTCTGATGGTTTTTCTCATCAAAAGACATTGCCATGACTTGGATTTGTTGGGATCTATGACTATGACCCAGTAGGTTTGGGAATGACTGAGGCATCATCTATGCAATTGGAAGAGCAGGCTGAGGTACCTGCAACATTGGCCAAACATTGGCCATGGGGAAGGTTATGGATTATGGATTAGTGTTATGGTAGGCCCCTCATGGAGAAAAAGAAACTTTTGTGGAGTATGGTAATACTATGTAATACTACCACATGGTAAGGCCTGGTAAATTGGGGATGGTTTATTATTGGGTTCACCACATACATGACCGTGTAACCTATGGAATGTTCACATGGCAAGACTAAGATGATAGTACAATATACAACATGATATATCATATGACATCAATGTTTCAATTTCACATGGTGAGTGTCCATTGATGTCCATTGCTTTTGTGGAAGGTATCCCAAGCATTAGATGGTCTAAGGCAGTCGTTTCCCCACCAATCGGGCGAAGAACTGCAAAAGTGTCAAACTGTGTCGCCCTTGTCTTGCAAGCCCAGCCGTCATTTCCCCTTGAGTCTGTTGCAATCATATATTTTTATGTATTTTTGCTTCAAGATTCCGTCCACCATATCGTAGCATTTGCCAGGATTATGATCCAAAAGGCTGCCCATTTTTTGTACCCGCCATTTTGTGTTTTTGTTCGCCAGGGAGAAGCGTCAAACAGAAGGCATGGGGAAAGGTGGCTGCAGTGGCTCCAACATGGCCTTTTTTGAATGGGAAAGATGATGACAAGCCAGTGGATTTGGAAGTGCTCTGTTTTTGGAGAGACTCAGATGGAAGAATATGGAGAATGACATTCATGTTTTTTCTTTTTCTTTGCGACTCCGATGTGAGATGAAATTTGCTTGGTATTATGCTTTGTCCAAGGTGAAAAGTTTTAACATACGTTTTTCTTGCTACTTGCTTGGATATTCACTCGGTCATCTAGAGACCAGTGGGATACGTTTGTCACATACCCTTTGTGCCAACCATGAGCCTGCCATTGGGGGATGGTCAATAAGCCAGCCATGGTACGGGTATGGTTTGGATGGCAATATAAGGCATTGGGTTTATCCCGAAACAACAAACATAGCAATTCAAAAAAGGTTCCCGTAATGATGATTTTCCCATGATATAAACCTCCAGTTCGGGCATTTCCTGCCACGGTTAGATGACCCCTGTTCGGGTCCATCTAAAATGCATAGCGCCAGGCCGGCTGGAAGGCAAAGCATGGCACAACATATGGTGGTCGCTTCGTCAAAAGATAGGAAGGATCATCTCTAAAGGGGAAACGAGCTCGCCATGGCTGGGGATTTTTGTTTCAGTGACGAAGATTCAGATGGATCTGACTGGAGTTTATTCGCATTATGATGGATGGGCTAGCCATCGTCATTGCAATGATGACCAACTGGGATGAACTGAACATAATGGGTTAATGCCCATGTCTTACCCTATTCATGAAATGGGTGAACTATGTAGACAAATTCCATGTGCGACCTTTCTCTTACAGCTGGCAGTTGGTAACTATGGTTATAGTCTGTACATTGTACGCATGCGTTTGGACTCGATACCAAAAGATACCAGCACTGAAACTTCCACAGACCGGGCAGGGCCAAGAAATTCTGTCCCAGCCCCTATTTCTAGATGGGTTTTTCAGCAATAAAACTCCATAAAACTCCATTGAGTTCGGATGCGTTCGGTGGGATTTTCCAGCGGCCATGATGGGCCTATCAAGGGCCATGGCTCCAAGGAATCCTTACTGGGGGACTCGAGTTCAAGTGATGCGAAGAAGGCTATGGAACGCGACCTCAAGGCCGCTGAGCTGAGAAGAATAGTGGAGCTGACAATTCTTTGATGCCGTTGATGCCCTTTGTAGATAGCCTGAATATCTATCAATGGTATTCAATGGTGACAAATAATATAGGCGATGGAGAGGGAGAGAGTGTGATAGATAACGGGATTAACATGGATTCATATGGATGAATATGGATTCAATGGGCTTGATATGTAGATATCCCCTGGTAAACGCACATAGATATTGAAAATCCCCATTTATATATTATATGTATATACGTAGATGATTTATATTATATACCTATTAAAAATTGTGTTTTTTCATAGCTGTGTTACTTTACCAGTAGGTTTCCTGCAAAATATGCTAGTCGTTTATTGTCATGGCTGACTACTGGAGGGAATCTATCACAATTGATATGCGGGACCTTTTGTTTTTCAGAGATTACAAAGACACAAAAGAACATTCAAAGTCTCATGTGACAACTTGGGTTCAGAGTTCGCAACGACATATCAAACATATGGAAAACTACGGGTGCGATTTTATATCATTCTGGGGACGCCTAATTTGATCTAGAAGTACTAAGTCATTGCCACAGCGATCACAGTGATTAGTTGCATGCAAATGGGATTCCGGTCGAATTGGTTGTAATCCTATTTGTAAGCAACAACCAGAGAAGCTTCAATGGCATGATCTGGGTATGCTGCAAATTTCAATTACATGGCTATTCGAAGGCTCTTCCTTGGATTTCATGTCAGATCGGGATCGTTATTCTTACTGTTATTATTGTGTTATCCTTATTGTTGTGTTATTATGATTGTTATCGAAGGAAGTTTAGAAGTCAAACTTCCGACAATATGGAGAGATGAAAAGCAGAGCAGGGCAGAGGCAGAGAGAAGAGGAAGATTAGAAGAGAGAAGATCAGAAGAGAAAGAGAAAGAAGACAGAAGATACAGATGCGCGAAAAGGTAGGAAAGTCGCGAAACACTGTGTTTTTCCAATGATTTGTGGCTCCGGAGGGTCGAAAAGTAGGCTCGCTAAAGCGGCGGGTGCGGAGCCA
>Ga0126342_10012543_pt1 | contig 15104 bp, 14 predicted proteins | sample Cyp1metagenome_FD_92528 | JGI IMG/M metagenome (GOLD analysis project Ga0126342, IMG submission 92528) | Coral microbial communities from Lord Howe Island, Old Settlement Bay, Australia - Cyphastrea 1 metagenome | ecosystem: Host-associated > Invertebrates > Cnidaria > Coral ...
AGCATTCATGATGATATGATTATCCATGATCAATTATGACCATTCATGACCATTCATGATCATTCATGAATATTCATGACCATTCATGATCATTCATGACCATTCATTAGCATTCATGACCATTCATGATCATTCATGATCATATGATTATCCATGATCAATTATGACCATTCATGAACATTCATGATCATTCATGAACATTCATTAGCATTCACGATCATATGATTATCCATGATCAATTATGACCATTCATGATCATTCATGATCATTCATGACCATTCATGATCAATCATGACCATTCATTAGCATTCATGATGATATGATCATCCATGATCAATTATGACCATTCATGACCACTCATGATGATTCATGAATATTCATGACCATTCATGAACATTCATTAGCATTCACAATCATATGATTATCCATGATCAATTATGACCATTCATGGCCATTCATGATCATTCATGACCATTCATGACCATTCATAATCATTCATGGCCATTCATTAGCATTCATGACCATTCATGATCATTCATGATCATATGATTATCCATGATCAATTATGACCATTCATGAACATTCATGATCATTCATGACCATTCATTAGCATTCATGATCATATGATTATCCATGATCAATTATGACCATTCATGACCATTCATGATGATTCATGAATATTCATGACCATTCAACATCATTCATGATCATATGATTATCCATGATCAATTATGACCATTCATGACCATTCATGATGATTCATGAATATTCATGACCATTCATGACCATTCATGATCATATGATTATCCATGATCAATTATGACCATTCATGACCATTCATGATGATTCATGAATATTCATGACCATTCATGATCATATGATTATCCATGATCAATTATGACCATTCATGACCATTCATGATGATTCATGAATATTCATGACCATTCATGACAATTCATGATCATTCATGATTATCCATGATTAATTATATGGCCTGTAGATCATTCATTAGATATTGAAATCGACTTTCAGTTTCCCCAGGCCATCTACACCCCAGGCCTACTGGGCCCCAGCAACGGCGCCCGCTCCCGCGCCCGGTCCCCAGCGACGGTGTCGGGCACGGCGCGCACGGCGCGGACGCGCAGGCGCCGCGGGTCGATGCCGGCGGCCTTCGCGGCGGCCTCGATGAACTGAGCCGAGAAGGTGTCCTGCATAGTATGATAGGGATTTATAATCGGGATATTATGATTAATAATAAATATAATAGGGATATGATTTATAATATTTATAATAGGGATATGATTAATAATAATTATTGATAAACAGTATTGTTAATAATTATACCATCTGATATACCATCTGGTTATGACTAACATAGCCATGGAAAATCCCTAAAATAAATGGAGGTTTCTAGCTGGGAAAATCATCTATAAAATGGGCCATGGCTTCCATGGCTATGTTAAATAACCAGAGGGTAGAAACTATGGAGAAAACATGGGAAAATGATGGACAATGGTGGATAGCATGGGGGAAAATTATAGGGGAAACTATGGAGAAAATGAATGAACGTGATGGAAAACTATGGGGTAAACCATCTGCAAAACCTAAGTTTTTTTTTCCCCGAAACTTGGAATTCATGGATGAAAAACGGGATAAGAAATTACGAGACAGCAACATTATAACATTTAACTGATTGAAAGAACAAATTTATATAGTTGATGGGTTTATGGTGGATATAGCTATAATTGTGTTTTTCATATCAATAACTGGGGGGAGGTACCACGTTGTGGGTCAAGTGGATCATGGGGGATATATGGGAATCAACTAGGACTTTTCTAAATGGTGTTTTGATCAACAAAAGAGGGATGCAATCAGCAAAAACTGGGATTGAGGTGGGGAGAGAACAAAATTTCAAACCAGTAGGGCGTAAACACTAACAAGTTTTTGTTTTGGATGAACACACTTTGAGACACTACAACGAGCAAGACTACAAGATATCCCGTAGCCAAGCTACTGGGATCAACCGATTTAAGGCGGCGGTCACGGCATGAAACAACTAAGAGATCAACATATCTAAACTAAACCCAACTGGAATGCGAAATTCAGTGCACTTGCTAATGGCTGCTAACGTCCTACTTGATTTCGGTTGGTTGCAGGTTCTTTGCCTATGAAAAATGTTCCATCCCTCCCAAGGTCCGGGTCAGAGATCTCCGAGAGGGGCTGCTTGATTTGAATCGATGCCACCTTGTCATTGCAACACGAGAACAACTTTCCAGAAAGGGCGTCACGCCAAACAATGGTTCTCTAAGAAAAGGTTGTCATGGTCCCAGTTGAGCTCATAGAAGACCATGTAACATCACATTGTTCAGATGTCTGGAGAGAAATGACTACAAACAAACAAACGGGCCTCACCCAAAATTGGATGTTTGTATTAACCTACAACTATATGGGAAACCATTCTGGTTGTAGCACGTATCCCAAATTTCAACCAACCAATAAGAAAATCAGTGTTTACCAATCATGATTTCCCCAAAATCTATTGGGGGGTTCCAATGGGTTTCATGTTAAGTTCAAGGGCTACTGGCTATATGTTGTAACAGCCGTGGATCACCATCCCCTTGGCCTGACTGGCTTTCGGTTTCGACGTTTTGGGGTCCAAAAACGTGGCTTCCTTTGGCCATGCTGGCGAATTCCCCGGCTCACCTCGGATGAAACAAAGTCCACCCATTTTTTTTGAAAGTGATGTGGTCCAAAATGGGTGAAGCATGGTTTTTTTCCACCATGAACAAGTGGATTGTTATATGTTATTATGCGGCTTAACCATCAAATCTGGAGATTGAGATGGGTTCGAATCAAAATCAAATGTCTGATTGTTCTGATTGTAGGCCGATACGCATGTCCAGATTTATGCCTCGTCTGGATACTCCACATGCAGCCTTCATGTCAAAGAACTTCCTATTGACTACGTGTGAGCACTCCAAAGTCTCCAAAGATTCTACGTACAAACTCGGCTTGGAAGCAGACTCACATCCTTTCAAATAGAAACAAGATGCGGCCCACGAACCCGAATGCAGTCACGTAAAGCACTTTTGTGAAACAAGTTATAGCACTGAAAAGTTTTGTACTTTTTCCCCTGTTACCGTACCAGTGCACTGTAGACTGTGGAATGGGGTGGAATGCAAAGTGTGGAGTGTGAAGAAAGTGTAGAGTTGAGTGGGGAATGTCGTGTGTAGAGTGTGGAGTGGGGATTGTGGAGTGTGGCGTGTAAGGTGTAAAGTATAAAGTGTGGGGTGGAAAGTGTGAAGTGTAGAGTGTTAAGTCCAAAGTGTAAAGTGGAAATTGTAAAGTGTAGAGTGTGGAGTGTAAAGTGTAGAGTGTAGAGTGCGGAGTGCAAAGTGTAGAGTGTAGAGTGTGGAGTGTGCAGAGTAAAGTGTAGAGTGTAGAGTGTGGAGTGCAACGTTTAGACTGTAAAGCTTGGAGTGCGGGGTGCAAAATGTGTAGAGTGTGGAGTGCAGAGTGTAAATTGTGGAGAGTAAAGTATAGAGTGTGAAGAGTAAAGTGTAAAGTGCGGAGTGTGGTGGAGTGTAGAAGTGTACTGTGTAGAGGGTGGAGTGCGGAGTGTAAAGTGTAAAGTGTAAAGTGCAATGTGGAGAGTGTAGAGTGTGAAGTGTAAAGTGCGGAGTGTAAAGTGTAAAGTGTGGAGTACGGAGTGTAAAGTGTAGCGTGTGGAGTGTGGAGTGTAAAGTGTAGAGTGTGGACTGCTAAGTGACAAGTAAAAAGTGTGGAGTGTGGAGTGTAAACTGTAGAGTGTGGAGTGTCAAAGGTAAATTGACAAGTGTAAAGTGGGGTGTGTAAAGTGTAAAGTGTAGAGTGTAGAGTGTGGAATGTAAAGTGTGGAGTGTAAAGTGAAAAGTGTGGAGTGTGGAGAGTAAAGTGTCAAGTGTGGAGTGTAAAGTGTAAAGTGTGGAGTGTCGAAATACTGCGCCTGCCACGCAAAAAAGCATTCCATACACGGCGGATCTGAACCAAATGCTGCGCCTGCCACGCAAAATGACGATGGAGGTCTCCAAAGTGCTGCGCCTGCCACAAAAAATGCAACTCATCTTCTGAAAAGGACGCAAAAGTATTGCGCCTGCCACACAAAATGACTTTCGACACGTTTGCAGACACATGAGAATGTCACGAAGTGCCACGCCTGCCACGCAAAACCACATTACAACTTGCTTTGACACCGTGAGCCGAACCAGGATAGGTTTTGCAACTTCCTCCATAGACACGGCGAGGCCAGAGGAAAAACAGAGACTCGAGACGAGACACGTTGGAGCATCAAAACAAGCATTTCGTGCGAGACTTCCTCCAACTCTCACACTGTGTAGCTTCAAAATCGACTTTTTCCTACGAGTTTTCTTATGAACCTCAAAATTTGCTACCTCAAAATCGATGTTTCGTGCGAGGCTTCCGTCAATTTTCAGCACATCTCACAAACTGCCACGCCTGCCACGCAATTTGCACCGTGTCGCCACTTGACGCAGCCCTGACAATGCGATTCGTAAAAATACGCGACGCGACACGTCTAAAGTGCTGTGCCTGCCACGCGAAATGACGATGGAGGTTGCCAAAGTGCCGCGCCTGCCACGAAAACTGCAACTCAAAGCGATGCGAATATATTGCACCTGCCACACAAAACGACTTTTGACACGTTATGAAACAGGTTGGAATGTCACAAAGTGCCACGCCTGCCACGCGAAACGAGGCTACGCGACGTCTGAAACCTCCAAAAGTGACCACTGTTGCAAGACTCGCCGCCATAGGCACGGCCATAGCAACCTCACGCGGACGGTTGCGAACGGTTGCGGACGTAAACGCAACGTCGAGCGAACACACCCTCAACCCCCAGACCCCCAGAGTGAAAGGGGAACCCTTGCGACAAATTCGGGATGATCTTCCGACAGAAGGTTGAACATAATAAACGTATCACAAAATAATCATCTCCCAAATATGTATGGGCTATGTACCGGAAATACGTTTTGTTGTGTATGAGTCAAAGATTCATGAACCATAGGATGCTTTATAAATTGGCAATTGGAGTAAGACCATCCGGCATTTAACCACATGCACCATGTGGGGGAATAAAGCACAATGCGCCTAGAAAAGGTCTAGGATGGTAGGTCTACTGTGCAAGACATTACAAGTTGAGTATCCGGCATGTCGGGGTGTCTGAAAATCAGATACTTTGAGACTTGATAGTTCATCATCATTTTCTGGGCAGCAACTGCTCATCTTGGGAATATGCTTCATTTTTCAACAAACCCAACTAATGGGTGAATTCAAAGTCATTCCCCGTCACAATCTTCATCCATCCCATTGAAGAGCAATCCCACAGTTGGTAGGCATGTCCCACCGAATCATACGAAAATGTTTAGGAAAGTTGGATCACCATTTGTCACGATTTTTGCGGGTAAAACTGCCATTTAACATCATTTTCAATGGTAAAAGAAAACGATTTTCACGGTTTTTCCATGGTAAAACCAGCCATTTTCGATCCCAGCTGCTCCGCTTGCCCCAGACCTCTGCGCCAGTGGGGGGCCGGGGCTTCTCGGGTCGTTGGGCGCTGCGCTTGCGCGACTGGCGAGCCTGGAAGGCGTCGGCCACACGCTTGGTGTGGTCCTGGAACGGCCAGGGAAGAGTGGGGACAGTAATAACCAGACAGTAGCAATCATTATCCCTGTTATTATCTGATATTTCAAAAAAGATTGCAATGTTAGAACAAATGTGAACATGTTTTAACAGCTGGATACGAATAGTGTTAATTATTATCCAGTTGGAAAATAATCCTGATAAAAACAGTAACAATGGTAACCCAGGTGTTCGTGCTATTCCATGTCTTATTCCAGTACAATAAGGGGTCTATTGTTTCCCCATTAAGGGAAATGTGTTGTCCCATCAATCTGGAGATGTCTTACTTTATATAATTCCATCGTAGGAAACTATTATCAATGATATAACAATGGGACATCTATTGCCCGACTAAATGGGTTTAACGCCCAATTATAACTTGTAAATCTATTAATAGCCTATTATTACCCATTCGTATCCCGTTATTACCCAAAATCACCAGTGGCACCCCTTATTAACCCTTTAATCATGGTACAATGTGGTAAATCAAGAAAGCAATTCCCATGAATACCAACAATGAATTCCTGTTCATACCCAGTTTCGAACCAGTGTCTGGGATTTTCGTGGTGAAATTCACTCATGCCCCCCTACCAATGCTAATGAGGGTCTAACTTTTTCACTAGGCCATACGCAAATTGGCTTCACAAAGCCACCCACTCTGGTGATATGGCCCAAGATGAATGGTCACCACTTTCTTCTATTGGCAAATGGCTGGCAGCGACTTACCTGTAAACAAATGTGGGTTTCCTTTTTTCCGATGTTTGCTGACTATCCATCACATAAGTGATTAGTGAGCAATGCAGCCAGTTCTCCACCAAACTGCCACTTTCCTTTCCTTGGGGAAACCACCAAATTGCCAACTTCCTTTGGTTCGATGCTGGTTAAATCTCTATTTATTGCTGCTTATACTCATACCCTCGTGATTTCTTGGTAGGGACCCTTTTTTTTGGTTGTTTGGGGCTCGCTCGGTAAAGCCACCGCCCACCCACCAAACACACTGAAAACGGCGTCCTTACACCTCGTGCTGCGCGCTCGTAGATTCCGCAGGGCATCTTCAATGGGCAAATCCCAAAACCTTGTGTGGTGCAAAAATGGGCTGCCCACTGGGAATCCGATCTGGCAATGGGAAATCCATGAAAATCAGAACGTGCAAAAGGTATACCCTCTGGCAAATAAACATAGCTATGGAAAATTGCCCATCTGTAAATGGTTTATCTATTCAGTGTGACGATTTTCTATAGCTATGTTGTTGTGTTAATTTACCAACATGTAACTCATCTAGAAAGGCATAATTGCGAGAGCGTATGTCCAAGGTTTCAACAACAAGATGATTGCCAAGCATCATGACATGACCTGGGGCCCCAGAGATAATATGTTGAAGCAAATCCCCCAACTAGTTTTGCAAGAGCCATCCCCTTCCGATTTTTTGAGGCTGAAGCTTCTCCGAACATAATCTTCCAATCAACAATTTTTGGGCACAACACCATTTCCATCATGCCACTGAAAAAACTGTTCGACAGACTTCGCAGCCACTGTAGAGCCATGCTAGCAACTGAGGTTTTGCCAAGGAATGGTCCAATGATGGGGAAGCAAATCCTGGAGTTCCCCTTTGATTTGCGTTTAGTTTGGGAATTCATCAAAATCGCCGGAAAACTGAGCATCTTCCAAGGCCTTGCGCGTAGATCGCCTCAGATCACGTGACATCGGTGGCCAATCCGTGGGGGTGTTGCTCTGCTTTCCTAACTGCAGAGAAAACATGACGCGTCACTTGTCACTCTTTCTTCAGGTTATAGGGTCCTACAACAATTTCAATCAATATTCAAATCCAAATCCCATCAAATCCCAATCAATATTCAACATCATTCCATGCTTCTATCAAAATTGTCAGTCATTAAAATAGCCCCACCGCGTCAGCCACAACATAATAATATCATGGGCTGCTTCCTCCAAGCAGCTCCAGTTCAATACGATCCTCCTCCGTCTTGGGCCTTGCAAGCGCCTTGGCCGCCGGCACCGCCGCTGCCTTGGACGGCACCGCGGATGACGCTGGTGCCTTGGAGGGGGCCGCGGGGCGCGCCGGCTGGAAGACAACACCTGCGGCAGGGGCAGCAAATCCCAAAATGGTCCCATGAAAAAAGCGAACTCTGTAGCAGCCAGGCCTTGACTCACATCCGCAGCCTTGGAGGAAGCAGCTTTTGAGTCCTTCAAGATGTGGTGGAAACAATGGGTGCCTTGCTGTGGTTGTTGATAACTGACTGCTCACCTTGAGTCGTAAAACAAATCTAGCGACACACTGAAAAGGAGACTATGAATCTAGGAACAGAAAACATATCTTGAAGAAGCTACATCACATGCAAATCCAATGCAATCCGCCCTCTGGTTAGCTTCATTCATGTTTTTTTTTTTCTGTTTGCCGGTTGAATTTCCCAGCTTCCCATCCCTCCAAACCTTGAAGGCCTCCACAAAGCGTGCGGCCGCCCGATGTCTTTGCTGCACATCATCCGATTCCTGGGGGCCGATGGCGGTCGTACTGCCAGGTTTCATGCAGTCGCCTTGGTGGTTTCATGTCAGCTATTGTGGGGATAGGGGTATGATGGGGATATAGACTTCAACAAGCAACAAAAACAGAAGATATGAACCAATAATCAGAGCCTGGTCGGTGATTAAGCCAGCCAAATACCCCTAAATGCATACCATCACCCAATGGTCCCGCTATTCTGCTGCCAAAGTTCGGATTGAGAAGCGGCAGGTGCGGCTTGGGACGCCTCAAGAAAGCAGCTTGAGGTGGTCATGGAAACGCAGCTGCACAGATTAGGTCATCTAACTATATATCTAACCGCTGACAATAAGATCAATGGGATCTTATAGCAAAATGGTGCTCATCAGAAGGTTTATGACTTGGGTTCATTAGATCCATGAACATTGCTCCTTTGCAGGGAGACTTAAGCCTATGGGCCTGGATTTGGCCACCCATGGCTGCACAATCCAAAAAGCCAGAACCCATCTGCCAAACATCCGCCAAGTGGGGCGTGTAATGAATCATGCCAAATAGGCCTGAACTTGGAAGGCAGTTGCAACCCGTCTTAAGTACGGATCATGGAACCCAAAACATGCTCAGTGAACTTAAAGATTTACTTCCTGGCAAAAATCATTCCCGCCCTGCCGCCGAATACCTGGCCTTCAAAGCTGACCTGCTTGGCCACAAGACATGACTCTCCATGGCACGTGGTGAGTTGCAATGTGCCGGTGATTATCATGACAGAATAGAACATGAACATCGCATATGAGAGCAGGCTGCGCTCTTTCAGGGCCAAGCAGTTGATGACAGTCAACTTACTATTCACGAATCCTTTGATCTGCTTAGTGGCCTCAACCCATCCGCAAAAAAATCAATCTGTTGGAATCATGATCCTATGTTCGAAAGTGTATAGAATCATGCTTCCATATTGTTCGGTCGGATGAAAACACTATTCAAAGCCACCAGCCAGTGCGGCTTGGCCCGACCAACATGTTCGGGTTGCTGGCCTCCAGGAATCTTCCACGGCCTCTGCCATCCAGGAATTTTGCCTGGACCTGGTGGGGGGAGATGTGGAACTCATTGGAGGCAAACCCTGTAATTTGCAAAAACCTAAGCCAAAAACCACCCCCCTTGTGGGTTGACCCATCATTCCCATCATGTTGGTTGAGCTGCTTCACACCCTGCGGAATATTACCGTTTGCCTGCCTTGAAGCGTCCAGTCCGGACATCTCCTGTCGTTGAACATAAGACGCGGTTTATGCATGCGACATTTTTGGGTCTTCAGGCCAACCCCTTGCTTGACAGCCCCACTGAGAAATGGTTTGTCTCAAAGTGGGAGAGAAAGCGTCAATTCCAGGCAATTTCAAAGGGGGACATGATTTGGATTTTGGGGGATCCCACATTTCGAGACGACCCTGAAAGCTAGACCGCCACCCCTTATATACCGCTCCATCCATGTTAGCAATTGTGGAGACTTGATTTGCGACTTCAAACCATCTGTAGATGTCCCACATTCTGGGACCCAACTGTCTAAAGAGGTATCCATTCCAAAACATCACCCAAAACTCCAGGTAGTAGTCCGTTTCATAAGGGGGGCCTTGGCACGTCAATACAACGACCCTACCCAATAACTACTGTAGGCATTGGTGGAATGAAGGTGTAACCGGCAAGACGCAAGTGGCACAGAGATAAATTCAAATCCGCAATCCGCATCAAGTCACATCACAATATTTGCACAACACGAACACAACAAATTCTTGCACCTTTTTCATGATCACGCGCTGCTTGTGGCGCAGTGACTTCAAGCCTTTGAGTTGGTTTGAGGGGCCCGGGATAGCGCAGGACCTCGCAGTCCTTGTCTGGAATGAGTTCTTCATCTGCAAAGCGCCGCAGGTCGTCTGCCCATCCGCTGCCCTTAGTCCAAAGAGATTTACCTGCTTGATGGCGAATGTTTTTATCTACCGAAACTTGACCCGAGTACAATAGAAGCGGAAAAACGACCATTTTGGATGGCTTACCCATTGGACAATGGTGGTTTTCCACTTTGGTTCCATGTTTGACCAAAGCACCAACGGCCATCACTGGCAAGGTGAAGTCATTCCAGAATGCACAGCTTGGGATGATACACCAATGGACAATTCGGTTCTTTCTTGATATGGTTGTTTAAGTTGCTATAGGTGGCTGATAACCTCATCATAGGTTCATAAAGGCTGAACGTATATACAATAAGAATGATGAAAGAACAGCGTCATAATAACATGAATGGCAGTAACAAAACTAACACGAACGGCAATAGCAAAAACGCTAACACTCATTAATAATGAACAAGTTTCTTTCCATGGATCCTCCAGGCAATCGTTTCGCGCCCTATGCTCGGTCTCCAGGAGGAAGGTTGAAGGCAGCTCGCTGGGCTCTCTCTCCACGCTTTCCTGAGGCGCTCAGGAACTTGGTCCAACATTCAAAGGTTCTAAGGTGGGAATCGTGGGATCATCCAGTACTGGTGAAATCACACACTAGCAGTTTTTGATGGAGATATAATTTATCTCCCCAGCTATTGTTGGGGGGTGGCTGGCGTCTGAGCGCCCAATGGCATTCACAAACTTTCGAAGAAATCTGATATGGGCGTTCCCCTATCTGCCATGCAAACATATGCAAACCACCAGAAGCACAACGGACTGGGATGCGCCCTCCATTTTTGGCTGGGGATCTTTGCCCCGCGAGCCACGGGGATTACTCGAGCGTCGCAAATGGGAGAAAGCGGGACCATCGGAGCTGCTGCCTGCAGAGTGGGGGAGTTTTCTGCGTCAAGGGATCTTTTCGGAGGTCGAAATCTATGATTTTTTGCGCTGCCTTTTTGGGAATGTGTTGAAAAACGTTCGGAAAATCATCAAAATAATAGCTGGTTTTGATCACCCGAACCAAGCATTTGTTGGAACTTCAGTCTCGGATAGAATTTGACGTAGGCCCAAGTTTCCGCAATCAATCCTTGCAGTGCCTGGGTGGTTGGAGACACTCCATCTTGCATCATTTCTTCGGATCTCAGATGGGAAAAACGAGGTGTGATCCAGATAGGACGGGGGAAATACCATGGCAAATTCAGACCGGGGATGTTACATGAGGGAACGCAATGATTTTCCGAGATATTTTGGCAACCTTCTAAGACCCACGTCATACCCTTTGAACATGTTCGCTGCTTGTCCCATCAGCTCCCATCCTGGATATCTCCAGTTGTGTGTGAAATGTTCCAGGATGTGAGAAACCCACACGCGGACGCGCACGCACACGCCCACACACACACACATCAAACAAAGGCAGGTGGACATCTGAATGCTTCTCCAGCTCGTCTTCTCCTGGCTTTCTGAAAGGCGCTCGGTGGAATTCATCTTAATACGGCGGTGCTAGCCATGTACCATCTTTATCTCATGTTTATGATAGCTGGGTTAAACAAGAATGATAACTATCATCATTGGTTGCAAATGCTTGGGTGAATGATGAAAGGAAAGATGCCAGGAAACCACGTCTATTTCCAGAACCCATCAAATGTGCTATTTTCCTGGGCTGTTCAAGCTTCGTTTGCAACTCTAGCACCTGACCAACTCTTGACAGCAATTCCGCTGATTGATATTAAACTACTCAGCATTGCTCAACCTGTTTCAGTTTCCCATCCAATTAACCAATTATTTTCAACCATCCAGTTTCGATGAAAAACAGCTTCGGATAGCTTCAACTATTCAACCATGGTGGCAGTGGTTTTTAGCCAAGGTTCCGTCTGCTTCCTCAGCTTGTCTTCTGCTTTCCTCTTCATCCAGGGCCGTAATCTTCATCGAAGGCCTCTTGGTGACAGCCACCACTGCTGCACTGGCCTGATGGAACAATTTCCGCACCCTGGTGAGCATCCAGTGAAACTGCACGGAAAAACTAATGGACTTGAAAGCTTGAGCATGCCTTACCCCTTCTGGCTTTGGGGGGGTGTTTGGTTTGGATCCGTGCCCTTCTTTGAAATGTTTTTCCTTTCCCCTTCATGCTTATTGGAATCAATTTCGAGTAGCAAAGAAAAACATGATGCTATAGACCAGCTCATGATTCTGAAACCATGATTTCGGGAAGTCAGTGTGGCCGGAGGTGCTTCCCATATCACAGAGAAGGGGAATCTGTGGAAAACAGGTAGAACTGAACTGTCATCTGCGGAATTAGATGGAAAATCCAAAGCTTCAACAATATCTAAGATCACCTCCCATGACCACCTAAGAGGCACCGTCCTTCCCGTGGGATGAAACCTGTGGGCCTCGGATTCACTGGTTTCCTCCTCTGGAGTTGATGCATGTGGTACCTCTACCGCAGCAGCCAGGGTGAGTCCTGGCAGCTGGACGTGCTGGCTGCTTGCCTGAGGATGGTATGATTCCACACCAGGCTGGTCAAAGTGGGTTTCGCTTTCTTCTTCAATTTCAATTTCCTCTTGAACCTCTTCCAACTCTTCTTCCTGAGCCAGCCTTCTGGCTTGCTGTGCGGCCCCTTTCTGCTTTCTCACCAGTTCCTCCTCCTCAGCTTCTCTCTGAGCAACGTTCGGTTCTGCCTCTGCCCGCTGTGCGGCCTCTTTCTGCTTTCTCATCAATACCTCCTCAGCTTCCCTCTGAGCAGCGTGCGGTTCCCCGTCTGCTCGCTTTCTGGCAAGCTCTGCTTCCTCAACTTGTTTCTTAGCTTGCAGTTCCGCCTCAGATCGCTTCCTGGCAAGCTCCTCTTCCTCAGCTTGTCTCTTTGCTTCCAGTTCCGCCTCAGCTCGCTTCCTGGCGCGCTCCTCTTCCTCAGCTTGTCTCTTAGCTTCCAGTTCCGCCTCAGCTCTCTTTCTGGCGAGCTTCTCTTCCTCAGCTTGTCTCTTAGCTTCCAATTCTGCCTCAGCTCGCTTTCTGGCGCGCTCCTCTTCCTCAGCTTGTCTCTTAGCTTCCAATTCTGCCTCTGCTCGCTTTCTGGCGCGCTCCTCTTCCTCCGCTTGTCTCTTTGCTTGCAATTCTGCCTCAGCTTGCCTTCTTGCGAGCTCCTCTTCCTCCGCTTGTCTCTTAGCTTCCATTTCCGCCTGTGCTCGCTTTCTGGCGAGCTCCTCTTGCTCAGCTTGTCTCTTTGCCAACAATTCTGCCTCCGCTCGCTTTCTGGCAAGCTCCTCTTGCTCAGCTTGTCTCTTTGCCTCCAGTTCTGCTTCCGCTCGCTTTCTCGCGAGATCCTCTTCCTCCGCTTGTCTCTTAGCTTCCAGTTCTGCTTCTGCCCGCCTTCTGGCGAGCTCCTCTTCCTCCGCTTGTCTCTTTGCTTCCAGTTCCGCCTGCGCTCGCTTTCTGGCGAGCTCCTCTTCCTCAGCTTGTCTCTTTGCTTCCAGTTCCGCCTGCGCTCGCTTTCTGGCGAGCTCCTCTTCCTCAGCTTGTCTCTTAGCTCTCAGTTCAGCCTGGTCGGATGCAAAGTATCAGCAACTTTGCAAAATTGTCAGGCGCAGAAACAAACTGAATTGAATGCGAATCAACATATACCACACCATGCAACTTGTACCTCGGATAATTCGAGAAATTATTTGTCTGAACAGTTTGGGTGTGTCGAACTAGCCACGGCAGTGGTGACATGAACCAATTTGCCATTGATCCCACCTGAACCTCTGGGGTGCCATTGCTAGAGCTTTCACTCTCGCTGCTATCCATCAAACGCACCTCGCAGCATGTTCAATCCTCGCCAAGAATTTCCTGTGTATATCATGAACGCTCCCACCTACCAGAAGCAAACAAACTCCGATCAAAAACTTCACCTACAGATCGAAGAGCAAGGACGCCGCGAGAGCCCCCACCCCCCAAGTACGACCTCCACAGTAGGTCCAGCTGTCCTGCTGCCGGGGTAAGATAGTATTGATAGTCTAAATCTAACAATGTTGGAACACCTGCATGTGACATCCATGCATTTCCCGAATTCCATAGGTGAACCAGCCATGGATCCCATTACCATGTCGAGCTTTCCAGGTGCTTAGCCGCCCATGGGCTCCTGACTTCAGCCGGTGGATCACTGACTGAGGGGGCTGCCTGACCAGACAGAATGATGGTAGAAGGTTGCATCACATGCGCCAAAGCAGCCAAAAGCAAATTGCATCAAGCAAATTGCATCCAAAACTGATGACGAAGACGACGAGGAGGAGGATGATGATGACGATGGTCATTATTGTAATGCCTGTATCTTTTCATTGTTTTTTTGGTAACATCAGCGAGTCCAACCTCCACATCCTCCAATTCCTCCAGCCGCAAATCAAAGCCATCTCCGCGCTGGCAGCCCTGTTGATCTGCTGCACCGGAGCTCCTGCGGGTGACACCACTGCAACTTCCCAAAACTTCACGGATGGCTCAACCAAAGCATGTTAAAGCACAAACATCTGGAGATTGAACATCTTGAACATCAGCACTGCAAAACTCTTTAGGTCTGAAACTTAAATGTCCGCTTCTGTTGGTTCAAATTTCATGTTTTTTTGGGCGGGGTGCTGCTTCAAAGCCCCATTTGTGCTGCCTTCAATTCCATGACTGTCGACCTTGATAAGTAGTACTCGGGCAAGCCGTTTCAAAAATTGAAACGCTCATAACCTATAGAGCGGAATAAAGACTGTGCCTATAGGGTGCCCGCTTCTGTGCTTCGCAACAACAAGCTCATGACTTGTCATTCCTGTGCCATCATCTTTTTTTATGAAGATCCTTTTGCATTTTCATCCGGCCTCAGGTCCTCTCAATTCGTGTCATCTCATTTCATCTTAGCCAATAACATAGACCCGAGAAAGCCGGCGGCGGAAGTTTCCCAAACATAAATGACCTATAGTTCAAAGACACCCTGTCCCGACCGTGTCCTTCCCTCGACACTCCACACCTCACACTGCACACTGCACTCTTCGCACTCCAAA
>Ga0126342_10012544_pt1 | contig 15104 bp, 12 predicted proteins | sample Cyp1metagenome_FD_92528 | JGI IMG/M metagenome (GOLD analysis project Ga0126342, IMG submission 92528) | Coral microbial communities from Lord Howe Island, Old Settlement Bay, Australia - Cyphastrea 1 metagenome | ecosystem: Host-associated > Invertebrates > Cnidaria > Coral ...
AGTTTGGCAATATTTTTCCTGTTGCTCTCTTTTGCCCCCCCCTACCTTTCGTCCCCCCCCTCTCAATAGATAGAATGTACGTGTATGTTTCTTTAAATGTGCGTTAAACTGTATTTTGTATACTTCTGAAAATATGGACCTGTCGTTGTGAATTACTATCCATAGCAATTCTTTTCCAACGATCAGTATTTTTTTACCTGCAGTACGGTTTTCTTCTTTCATGTGATAGTTCGATGGCGTCAGATGACAACTTGCTTTGTCATCAAACACGGCTGGGAAATCTCGGAGCCATTGTTTTGGTTGATGGCAAAATCATTAAAGCCGTGGCAATGATCACCTGCCGACATCTGGGGCAGGCTGCAACACGTGCATTTTCCATGGCTCTGACATTTTGTCTTCCAACTACCAAGCAATGACAGGGCCTGGGCAACTTGGCCGGAGCTTCCCCATTTCTCGTAAGTAACCAATGCTGTGAATCACTTGTAAAGTCAGAGAGGTGTGGGAGGAGCCGGGTATTATGAAACCTTGAAGATATTAAAAAAAAAATGGGCACTGATGCAGCAACTGGGCACTGATGCAGCAACACACCGTGTGCCACATGTAGTGTGCTGATTTTTTCGATGGACATGTGCTATGCATTTGGTATGTGTATATCAGATCGTATACGTACTTGGATTATCTTGGATCATCCTCCCAGGTCCCAGATACTTGGATGTTTCTATAATCACCAGTCCAAGGTGAAGCGGTTTTATGATGGCTTATTCCTGTGTTGCTTTACTGTGGATTTCATGTTCTTTGCCAACACTGCCGAAAAATCCAACAGCGTGTCGCGCCACGGCTCCCAGCAACAAGGTACTTGATCGATACAACCCAGAATACAGTGGCGGCGACTGCATCTTGGCGTTAGCCGCAACGGACATCTATAAACAACTCGTGAAGTATGGAAAAGGGCCAATGCTTAAGTCACCGGAGAGTTGATGTCGGGGTAACAACATGGTTCGTGAGTCAAAACTATGAAACTCTGTGAAACTACTAATTACTAATGATTACTACAGTAATGTATTCAAAAACCTTGGCAACACTTTGTAGGACCTGCAGCTCCGGAATGTTCCAGAACCTGGAGTCCTGCGTCATCAAACCATCAACAAATAACATAGAAGCCGGAAGCCCCGCGGTGTTGAGACATGACCAATCCAGACCAAACCCACATTTGTTTTTTCTCTTGGTGATGCTTTGAACTCAACAAGTGCTGAGGAAACTCAGTCTGTGGCTTATAGCACCGGCTGCTATTTGATTCGGGAAGTGTCCTGCGAATTCTGCGAAAACAAGCTAGGCAACTTGTGGGGGGGAGGACCTGCGCATGCCAGCCCTATGGTCATTTAGTGATTTTAGTGTAGCCCAGACCCAATCTATCCAAATATAATGTGCACACAGTGCACACATTCAAACTATGTCAATCTCCATGTGGTTCCTTTTCAACAGTCAAGCCATGAGCCCGAGTTGAATGGTCATTTTTCCCCATGTCTCCTTTTTTTCCATGGAAAACGTTCTATTCAGCAAGGTATTTCGGTATTATGCTCTTGGAAGGACGAGCCGAATCAAACAGAAAATGTCACCACTATGGGTGCCCCACGACCCGCATCACCCATCGCCAGGCGTCACCTACGTTGTGGCGCCTGATGAGAAGCAGGAGTACAAGGTGATTGGCGCTGGGCGCGGAGAGTTTTTTTGGAGCGCGGAGAAAGTACGGGTGAAGCAGGAAGTCAAAGATCTCAGATACCTTTCAAAATCGCCTGGCATCGGCAGAATATGGCAGAATCAATAAATTGAATAGTTTTTCTGGCTAATTTCTGAAGGATGGGCGTGCCATGTTCGCATTTCCAGGGAGGATTGTGTATGTTGCTTGCTCCTGCTCAACAGCAAGTGCACATGATGCTCATTACTGATCAGTTTCCATGTGATGCTAGGTACCAGACTAAATTTTAGCAGCATGGATACTAAACAGATGAATGAAGATGGAAACCACTATGCAAATCAAACGCTACTTGAAGCAACATTGGCTTATTGTGATGGTTCAAACTATTTCCCAGATAGCACTGCTCATTCTTGACTACTCACCCCATAAGAATTCTCAAACATTTCAAGCAATCTCCGCATCCGCAGGTTGGCAAGTTCTTGCTGGGTGCAGACAGGTTGATCTTGCCACCGGGGGTTACTCATCCCAAGGCGCGGAAGCTGTTCATCACAGTGGTCTGATGCTTCTACGTTTTTCTAGGCTATTCTGAGTGTGATCGGGACACATGCTGATACCTTCTGATACCCGACTCGTTTAGCATAGCTACATAGTTGTTGTGTTGGCATTGGCGGTCTATAGTCTATAGTGTTTTTTTTCCGTCACATGTTTCAAGTCCTTTGCCCCAGGCCAAGTAAGCCAAGGCAGGACAGATGTGAATCGCCGCGCTGTCTCCACAAGACTTGTCCAGCTGCGCGCTTGCTGCGATTGCAGTTTTCTCGAGCAGAGCCTATCCTAATTCGATGGTTGGCACTGATGCAACTGTGATGCAGAAGTTGATCACAATCCAATTGTAAATATGCAAGGTGTATCAAGGTGTTTGAATGACCACACAGGCCACAGTACTGCCTGCCTGCTGCCTGTGTTTTTTGCGTTTGATGATTATCCACTCGGTTTGGTTCTGACAAGAAGAAAATGATGGGGATATAGAACTGGTTTATTTGTTGCACTGAGACATTGCAATACACTGCATGCGCGTCTCATTACTCCACATATAGCTTGTTCTGCAAGCTCTAGGGCTAGGGAGCATCGACCGGAATGATATGGAATAATTACTTGTGTCCAAGCAATGGATGACTTATACCATGGCAGCCAAAGAGACCGTTACACAGTTTTCCAGAGTCCCTGTTTCCCGGCTTAGTTTCCTTCATTTCACCTTGGCAAACGTGCTTGAACTTTCGAGCAGCAGGTCACAGTGGTTTCTGAAGCGGTCGTTGAAACTGGGTGAGTGCATCACCCCATACCCTTTCGAGAGCAGAGAGATCACAAGCAAACCAAAGCATCAAGAATATCATTGTTGTGCTAGCATGGCAGACCACCCAGAAGAACTGAATCTTTCAAACTATACACTATCAAGATCTATCAAGTCTATACTATATACATAGATACATATGCATAAGTATGCACATGTTGATATGCACATGAGCACACACACATATATGTTTATATACATTATACATATAATATATTTATCATACTTATAATTACTTATACTATATATATATATATTTATTTATTTATTATTATATATGATGAATATATGCATGCATGCGATGTGTGTGCGTGTGTGTGTGTGTTAAAGGGTGCCTAAACTTCTTTGTCTAAACACGTTTCAATTTCATGTTGATATCCTCATGTTGCACGTCCTGCAGAAAGGGTTCATGGCATTTGCCATGAACTAAAAGGATGCACCACACCCTGGTCGTATTGCACTGAACTGGGCAAATTTTGGACAGTGCAGGAAGATGAAGAAAGGGTCTTCCAGTGGTTCAGTTGCTGAATCGAGAGAGGGCTACACATGGCTCAAGAAACATCAGGCATAGCCTCCCGTGAAATCTGGATGTCAGGTCGATGATGGTGTTGAAGCTGTTGAAGGTTTGCCCAGATAGTAGAACAGCTTTCATCGCAGAGGATCTTCTGAAATCTCGCACAGGTTTTTCAGCCCTGCGGTTTTAAGCCGACTCTGTACAAATGCTTTTTCTGGGCGACGACCCCACCTTGCTTGTCTGCCCAGAGAAGAGTGCCATTTGAATGGCCAGACAAAAAGGGCTCTGGACAGGCAGATCAGCTTCAAAATCTCCCTTTACTGTGAGATAGTCATTTGAAGGGGCTTATTCACTTATAGCAGTGAGGAGCTCAAAGCAACCTGATTCAATCTTGACAATCGAATCTTGACACAGAAACCGGGTTTTTGGGTCCCAAAATGTCCCAAACACCGGTACCAAGTTGGGGTAAAGACTTTCAAATAGAGTCCCCGGTTACCCAGCTGTTAGCCAAACATTAAGTCGAAAATCCATTGAAGCCATATACCTCCGGTAATTGAAGCTAGCTATGGAGGCATTCATAGGTGATGAATTTCCTATCAAACACGATGATTTTCCGGCAATTCCTGCAGCAGAGGTGCAGAGTCTTCCGACGGAAGTGCGGGCTGTGACGGGGCCGGCGGATGCTGCCAAGCCTCAGTGGTCACAGGTGATGCAATTTGAGGCCATGGAGATATAGCATGATATAGCTTGATAGATGTCATGGGTGTTTGGAAAATATAATTAGGAGGATCTCAGAATCAAAAAAAGAACCTCTTGCAAAACACAACAGAACAGAACTTCGAATGTTTGGTCTCGGAAGGGTTGGAAACTTAAATTAAACAACGAGATGCGTGTAGGTTTGAGCTATGTTGAGCTTATACGTGTGAGCCTAATTGTGGACACATTGAATTAATTGCTCCATTTTGAGTTTGGCTGAGAGCAGGGATTACAGGGATTTGGTTCTGCGGGCCTTCGAGCATTCTTCATTCATATAATCAATGAATGTTATCATATATATATATATGCACACACACACATATATATACGTAAATACATGTAAATACTATATAATTATTTAAATAAATACGTGCATACATACATACATACGTACGTACGTACGTACATACATACATACATATATATATATATGCATGTGGGCCCATGTGGCGCGGTGGTTTCAGCCCACCCGGTGAAGATACGGCATGATACAACTATATTCTTGGCGCCGCAGATTCCGGTCTACATCGGAGATTCCCGCGTGCAGATCAGCCCGGACCATCGCGTGGGGACCAAGATCATCCAAGATCACTTCCACAGCCTTTTCCCAGAATCCAAACATGTCAAAGATGTTCAAACTTGTCTAAATACAATGAATATGTTGGGCCAAACATGTTTGAACAGACCTCGGGTAATTGCTAATCATGAGCTAGTTGCTGTGAGCTTCTTGGTCCTGCAGCTCAACAAAATCGTTTCCACAGGTTCGCCCCTCAATCAGGCTGAGGCAGATTTGCCGGAAGGCGATTGAGAGAGAAAAGGTCATGTTGAATCCGCTTCACTAGGGTTATTTACAGTTTGTAAATGGTGCTTGGTACTTATGTTTGCACACAGCAAGCTTCTGTGGCCGTGCGAGGTCTGCATTTTCAGCTTCTTTCCCGCTCACAGCACCTTAGCTTTGACTTGGTTTGGCCTTGGTGACTGGTGAAGCTGCTCATGGTTGACCACTCAGCGGTTACATGTCTCCGGCCGCTCAGGGGTGAGAAGCCAGTGGCAGAGCTGTTCCTTCCTGTGGGCGATCTGACGGAGGGGAAGGTGGCCTGGGCGCAGCTGATTTTAGGTGGCTAATTCATCATTGATCATCTTTTTTTTTCACAAAAGCTAGTTTACTCTTGCTTCAGCAAGGCCTCCCCTCCCCCTAAGCTCCCCGGGAGCGGTCTTGGAAGCAGATGGTCATGGGCTCATATCCTGCCAGGGGCGTGCTGAGCTCTCGACAATCTGTCCTAACATGACCTAACCATATCAAAGCCCCATCATATTTCTAACCTTAGCTTTCGTGCACCCCCCCCCGGGCCTCAAGTATTTTTTTGGTGCCTTATTTTTGCTCAATACAATACAACACATACCATCCATGCATGAATGCATGCATGCACAGATACATACATGTATACAGTATACATCTAAGGTGCTGCTGCAGGCAGGTCTTGATGCAGGAGGGTGTAGAATTCTTGGGTTGATGCAGGAGATGGACATATTTATCATATTTGTCACCCTATAATGTAGTGCACAACGCAATGCTAAAGGCACGTCAAGCAAGGGGAACCGTCTTCGATTTCATAACGTAGTGAATTTGGTGGATGCCACCCTAAAATGACAGTACTCCAGGCTCATAGGGTCATTGTGCATGTAAAGATGATGTTTGCTCGAAACAGCTTTCAACCATAAATCGACCAAGCCAAGGTCAGACCCTTTGAATTGACATTGCTGGACATGAAGGTCGCTGGAGAGATGCTATGATATGCATGGATATGCTGGTTGATAGTGACAGAAGTTTGGTATGAGCCGTTCCTGCATGTAACATCAACCTGGGGTTCGATGCGATCACATCATACTAGAGGGGATTTGAAGTAGAGAATGCTTTTTGAAGTTCAAGAAAGAGCTTGTTCTCAAATGGTTATCAAGTGGTTGGGGGGTTTTGATGTTTGCATGTGAGCCTGCATATTCTCATTATGTCTCATATTTCTCACCTTGTCCAACTACTGGTAAGTCTTGCAATGTCCTTTTCTCTGTCAAGGCAACAAGGGTGTGTTTCTATGGAATCTTGAGCAAATTCCTCAGTCCCAGCACAGCGCTGGACAGGGGGCGGCGAAGTCAGAGGCACATGCTTGTCCAGAGGGCTCTACCAGTGGCATCCAGTGGTTACAAGTCACAACCTGGTCACCTAAGTTGACCCATACTAAACGCAGACCATGGGGGTTCAGAAAATATCGAAAATAACAATTCAATGGCAAAGTGAAAACTGACACTTGTTATCAACCTGGAATCATGGCTGCCTACTTCGTTTTTTTTAATCCAAACTCTGTCAGAAGATTTCGTTGTTCTCAGGGCCGAGCCGCAAGTCTTTGCCCGGTAGCGCAGTGCTTCTTTTTTTTCATTCTGGATTCTGGGTGCGGGCAGTGCCTTCGCAGAAAGGCGATACTGGCGATACTGCAGGTTTTCCAAGATGAGAGTCAGCTCCATTATTTCGTTCCATTCAAGTATAATTAATTTGAGATGATTTACAGTAACCCAGCTTAAAGCCCAGCTTTAGGTCTGGCCTTCCAGGCTGTGGTGCCCGGATCCTCAGCGCTCGTGGATGCGGTCGTTTCACTCCTTGCCCCAGGATGTAGGACTTGGTGATGGATGTGGGTGAGATGATGAAATGATGGCGACATGATGGTGAACATATTGATGTAAAGTAATAAGGCATGTGCAGAACTTGGGGTTGATGCATTGACTGTCATTTGATGAGCGCTCATTCTTGGTATCTTCCTGTCAGCTCTGGCAGCAGGGGCGCTGTCAGGTATACCAATGGTATGACAACCACTCCGTATGCTTGTCATTTACTGCATGTGGCCTGGCCAGCTGCCATTAACTCAATACTTGGGCTGTCCATTCCTTGATGCTGTTGTTTTTTTTCGAATGGCTTAATCCACCCAGGTAATTTTCCATACCAAGATTCTTTTTTTTTCTGGCGGCATCAAGAAACTTCCAGGCAGATATCTTGAGGCTCCATGATTAATCAGTGTATAGTGTAATTATACAGTATACATACATACATACATACATTACATACATACATACATACATACATACAGACAGACAGACAGACAGCCAGCCAGCCAGCCAGCCAGGCAGGCAGGCAGGCAGGCAGGCAGACAGGCAGGCAGACAGACAGACAGACAGACAGACAGACATACACACATACATACACACATACATACACACACATACATACATACATACATACATACATACATACACACATACACACATACACACATACACACATACACACATACACACATACACACATACACACATACAGTAATGCAGTAATGCAGTAATGCAGTAATACAGTAATACAGTAATACAGTATATATACATATATATATAGACATATAGACATACGTAGTGCGTATATCCTCAGGTATCATTCCAACACATTTCACTGGGTGGTCACTATAGTCGCAGCTTGGGCTTCAGCCTCCCGCCCTTCGGCCCGCAGTGATCCCCCTGGTGCTATGGGGGATGCGGCACTGGACCAACTGATCTTCAAAAAGACGGAGGGCAACAAACGTGGCATCCCTGAGGCGGCTGCAAAGCTGCAAAGCCTTGGCGGAGATATGAACATGGATGGAATGATCCATTTGCGATGATGATGATGATGATGATGATGATGATGATCACAGAAGTGTTAGATACCTCCATGACAGGCAATTTTCATTGAGAATGTAGAAGAGATGTGCGGCTTGGCTGTCAAAGTCGGCTTCGGGTGTGGCAGGCTGGACGTTTGCATTGCCGCTTGCAATGGTTACGCAACACAACCTTGGAACATGTTTAAACACCTCGGAGCCGCAGCCATTTTGTTTCATGAATTCCTGGTGATTTATCTACTCTCCAAGATTATAGATTCTCCAAGTTTATTCTGCTGGACAAAGGGCTCTGAACGGCTCCTGCTGAGCAACAAGTGAACATGTTTCTTCCGAAGATTTTCTATTGGAACATAGGGTGTTTCCATTTTCTATTGGAACATAGGGTGTTTCCATGTGTTTTCCACGTCCAGGTGTTGCCCCATGCGTTTTCTCTCCTTGCCGAGGCAAGGAGAGGGAGCCCACCGAAGTGGTTGGACGGCTCCAAGATCTACACAGCGCTCCTGCTGAGAGGGAAGGGCTTCGGGCCGCCTTTCTCCAATGGGACTTTAAAAGTGAACAGAGCCAATACTACACCGTAATTTCAGGGGAGCTATTGCATTCAAGGGGATAATTAGTAATTATATAATATAGTTCTAATGGGAATGTTCGAAAGATAAACAAATAAAACCAATGATGTGTGGAATCAGATGGGTTTGGAACTGCCATTTTTCGTGAAACGATTTGTTAAAGTCTTGGCTGGCGGCCCATCACCAATCAAGTGACATTTGCATTTCAGGTCTCTCAACCGCCTTGAGGTCACGCTGTTGTAGCGCAAAGCGATACAGCGGAACAGGGCAACTGAAAGTCGTCCAACTTATAATAAACTAGAAACCAAACATGTGGCTCTTGACGGGGTTTCTGTATGTTTCTGTCTTTGAACATGAAAAACATTTTTTAAAACAAAAACTATATAAGAAACTATTCCAGAGTCACCTAACTATTGAGTTGGGTCTATGTCGGATTTACGTTTGGTGATGTTTGATGTTTGCACAGCCAGGTAAGTACCAGTACATGCAGAGCTCCCTGACGGCCCAGCGTTCCTCCCTGAAGACCAAGCTGCCTGACATCGTGTCGGCCTTGGATGTGGTGCAGCACCTGGCAGCTTGGGCTATGGCGCAAAAAACCAGGAGGGGTGGAAGATAAAGGGTTGTAGGATGCCAGCTGGTGGTGAATATCAATATTGTTTTAAGTTTATCAGTTTTCTACTGTAGATATGTTGAGATATCTATGATTCTATGATATGATATATGCTTAGTATTGCTTAATTAATGATTTTAATGCACATTTTTAGGATACAACATTGCATCAACGTATGTGTGTATGTGGGACTGTAGCTGGATTATCAGTGACGCATACAATAATTGCATTGCTGCGTGTGTATAGTCAATGTTTGCATGAGCATAGTGCGTATGTAGTGGGAGAGCGCGTGATCACAATCTATCCAGTTGGAATCCCGTTTGTTTCAACCATGCGCTTTTGGTCCTCATACACGAGCAGAAGCAGATCCAAGCTGAGTAAGATAATATATATATAGTTGCATACATTTGCAAGATAGAGCATTGACAGTTGTAGTCTACGTGTTTTGTTCCGAGATGATGACGTTTGTACCACTGTTGGGCTGAGTCTCTGGGATGCAGACCAATTTCATGAACTTGTTTGCTTTTCAACCCGATGGAGCAACTTGAAGGTTCGTGACGGCTGTCTGTGTTTGAAATTCTGGCACCCCAAAAATTGATGGTTTATCATTCAAGTTTCTCATATTTAAGCCCCAAAAAATTCCACCCATCGTTCCCAGGTGGAGAAGAAGGAAGAGGCAGCAGAATCGACATACACATATCAGCTCCATAGCTGCCAGTGTTGGTCAGTTGGAGCTGTTGGAATTCCCGATGTTCCGGGAATTCCAGGGCATGTGGAAACAATGCGGAAAACATGACTGATGCATGTCTGGGTGCCTGCATGGCGGCTGGTTACAGGTGGAAACATGTGCATTTTTGACTCGTAGATGTCGTCATAAATCATCGTGGATCATCATAGATTATTTGCAGTGAGATGTTTGGCTAGGGTTTGGTAGGGTTCCCCATTTTGTTTGCTTTATTTAGCACTGAGTAGTGCTTTTTTTTACTTGGTCAATAGATCATGGCAGAACAAAAAAAATGGGCTTCTCAGAGCAACCCAGCCCAGCAACCCGAGGCTGGCAGAGAATATTTGGTCCAAAGCAACAGCAGCTCCTAGCGATACCGTGTGTTTGTGGCTAGGCCTGCGGCCTTTTTCTACTGCTTCATGACCATAGCTGCCATAGCTGAAGGATTGTGGAGTCCTCCCTGTTGCTTTGGGAAGCTCTTATTTTTAGAAAATATTGTACCCTCTGGTAATTTAACATAACTATATGGAAAATCACCATTTATAGTGAGTTTTCCAATGAAAAATGGTGATTTTTCATAGTTAAGTTATGTTAGTTTACCAGAGGGTACAACTTTTTGACAACCTCGTGAACCTGGATGAACTTGTTCCAAGACAATGTCACGTAACTTCTTCGAGCCCTGCCATGCCCTGCCACAGCTTGGAGGTGCCAATTGCATGTTGGAGTACAAGTTGGACGAAGCCATAGAGCTCCTCCGCACCAATGAGAGCAATGCGCGGACCACACTGAAGAGCTTAGAGGAGGAGCTGCTTGCGGCCATGGGTACTGTTGGTGTTGGTGGTGCTTGGAGACATTTGGAGACCATTTTGCAATTTGACACTTCGACTCACTTCGACACTTTGTGGGTTTGAGCTTTTAAGGATATGTTATGATATGTGGATTTGAAGGACGTGTGAACATCCCATTGGTGAGTGGCATTGGCAAGAAAAGGCACTTGAGTAAGATAAGAAGCATGTTTTTTTTCTCTCGGCTTCCAGTTGAAGGACATGGCATTCCTCAGAGATCAGCTGCTGGGTGTTTCACTAGCTGTTGGAAGATTGGGCATGGATCATAAATCAGGCCACTGGTAGAAAGAGAACACAACATGTGCGGCAACGAGGAAGCTAAAGGCACATGCAGGTATATTGATGATCTACATGGTTTGGTTTACAGGCATCTCATGTGTGTTTCCTTTGCGTTGGTGGCTAATATGAAGATTCCATTTGCCTTTTGATATTTGGCTGGAGCGAGGGGGTCAGGGATCAGGGATCCAGCTCGTGGGCAGCTGGTGGGCCTAATCATTTGGTGTTTGCTGCTGGTGAGGGAAGATATGCCCATTGTATACTGACTTTTCTGCTCCGGAAGTGGGTTCCTGAAAATTGGCCTGTGTATATATTAGATTTTGGTGATGGCCACAGCGGAAGCGGCTTGAGCCGATATTCTCATTCAATGATCCAATTTACTCGACCAGCATTCGTTTGTTTGGCAAATGCTTTATTGTAGATTCACAACTGCAACTTTTCAGTTCATGCCCTGTGCCTGAAAATGGGCCCACTGCCACACATTTCTAGTCATTTCATGTCATTGAATGCCTATTGACCTATTGCCTATTTCTGTTTCGACTGTTGGAAGATGTTGGAACACTTGAATGTTGCCTATTGATTGACCTATTAATTACATGTTGGCCTATTACATGTTGCCTATTTATTGTACCCACTGTTTGAAGAACGCCGCAGATCCAAGGATCACCACCACAGAGGTGAACATTGCGAGAACTCATAACTTTGGGGTGAAGCAGAGACAAGCCGCCAAGGCGGGATGAGGTCAGATGTTGGGTAGAAAAAATGGGATCCTATATAATATAAATTAATATAATATAGGGAACCAAATAAACCATTGAAGCATAGGTAGCTTTGCTAATCTTTGCCATAGATATAGAATGATATAATAATGATATAGAATGATATAGACCGATTTGGAATGATACGGAATGTTGTAGAATCGTGTAGACTGATATAGGCATGTGGCCAGAGATGCTAAGGTATGGCTGGCTTTTCTGGCATGACATTTTGTTTATAGAAGATTTTCTTTATGGAAGATCTCATTCAAAATCACATTCTCTTTGGGCCATGATGATATGTTGGAATCACCTGTTGGGGGCGAAAACATTGAGGCCTTCAAATCCGAGATAATCCACTGTTCGTATCACCGATGTATACCGTTGTGATGTAGTCTATGTTCATGTTCAGCCAGTCAAACCTATGGGAAAGTTCTGATGATACCAAACCCTCGACATTATCAAATTACAAAGAGTGTACAAGTTGCTTAGCAGTTGGCAATCCACTAATCTATTCTATCATTTTATCATTTTATAATTCTATCATTCTATCATTCTATCAATCAATCTATCTATCTATCTATCAATCTATTGATTTATCTATCCATCTATTTATCTATGTATCTATTTACTTACATGTCTAGACTCAAGACTAGACATGACTTTCCTATTACATGACTTTCTTATTGGAGACTTGAGTTCAGCTCCTTCTGCCGCGTTTCAAATCCTCGTTTCAGATGTGTCAGTCTGCTCAGTGTTTCGTTCCAGCCTGCAATGCCCAGGCAAAAGAAGCCAGCAAATCTTGACGCAGGCGCCGCAAAGGATCTCTTCATATGTACATATATACGTTTATAATAAATTGATATCAGGATAGTAGTAGTTGTAGTAGCAGTAGTAGTAGTAGCAGCAGCAATAGCAGTAGTAGCAGCAATAGCAGTAGCAGAAGCAGTAGGAGTAGTAGGAGTAGTAGTAGTAGTAGTAGTAACAGCAGCAGTAGCAGCAGCAGCAGTAGTAGTAATGATGATTATTGTGAGCGACTGTTCATAATACTAATAATGTACAATAACATGAGAATAGTAACAATGATATTTTGATACTACTCATAATGATCATGAACATGATAGTAAAAACATATAAACAATATTGATGCTAAAAATAGTAACATTAACAATAACACATAAACCCAGTCATCATGATAATTCTATGATAATGATAATATGCCTGCGTGTGCGCCAGGTTTGTATGTAAATACACATGCATATTTATTTTTACATACACACACATGCCATGCAAGGAAAATGTATCGGAAGACATATGTCCTTTCCCAAACATTTCACTACAATGTCTTTCATTTCCCCATTTTGAAGTTCTCAGGGGAGATGTTGTTAGTCCCAAGTAATTGTGCATCAACCATTATCCGTACAGTGTGCCCCCACTGCTTGGTTGTACTCCTTCAAAGTTCCGAGCTTCTTCGGGCATCAACTCGGAAGAGATAATTCATGATAATTCCGTAATGTCCAGCAGGTTTGCATCGAGCTTCTGAATGTTCCACCCATGTAGGTTCTGCTTTTTACCTGCCAATTTGGCACCAGATCGTAGGTGCATCTTCTGATTCGCATTGGCCACCACTGGGATCCCAAAGCCTGTCATGCGCAGGTGGAGGAAACCATCAACCAGAGCCAGCCAGGAGAGTTGGAAAATGCCGAAAGCAGGGTGAGGTTCTGGTCCAATCGGGTCGCCGTTGGAGCACGATTCACACCAGATCGAAGCATATGTTTGATTCAGATGTTGGTCCCACAGTGAAGATTATGAGGATTCGTTAGGCATAAAATTTCTCTGTCTGATGCATGTTTTAGTTTTGTTGTGTTCAACAGTTTTCAACCTATTTTGGATGGTCACCGCTTATTGGTTGTTGGTGTGGGCTGAAATTCACCGACTCAGGCCGTGTCCCAAACAACTTCGCTGTCGGGTGGAATGCAGGGGACCCCTTGGGACCTTGGGGACCTGTTTTTCAATTAACATACGGTGGATGGAAGAAATCCTGCACCAGTTGATAGGTGGCTTATCCCATTATTTATAGGGTTTCAACCATCCAAGGTGATGCAGGATTTCTTCCATCCACAGTAGCTATTGAAGCCATGGCCATAGAAATAGTGGATTTTCCGATTTTCCCATTAAAAATGGGTGGATCTTTCCATAGTTACGTTAACGTTTACCAGAGGGTAATATTGGTAAATGATTGGGATTCATGTAATCCACCAATATTTATCAGCCAGCATTGAAGGATTTCGTGCGTTTGGAGTTTCGCTACAACCTGTTGTTCTACGCCATTTGGTCTTTTCCTAACAGGTCCAGTGGCCCAACAGCCTTTCATAGTCCGTGTGAAGTCTCATTTGTTTCAGGTGTGCTTGGGCCCATTTCATAGAATGACTGAGGTCCAGATCACAAATAGATAAACCTTAGCACTGGGTGTTGAGGGATGGGAGATGCTGGAAGTATAATGAAGATTAATAACTAGTTTCCCCCTGATGGTTTCAAGTACTTGAGTCTTTAAATACCAGGATTCCTTGTCAAGGATGCGCTCTTGGCCCCCCACATTGAACCAGGCCTCTAAGATCTAGCCAGCCTCAGCTGAGGTTGCAACAAAGTGAAATATGACGGTGCCGCTTTTCGTTCGGGTTGTTGGACGATGTTTCCATGACCATGTCGCCAGTGGGAATGAGGAAACATGATCTTTTGGATTGGAGAATGGCATGTTCCATTGTTTGAAGCTGCCAACATCCATTGCTGCAGCAGCAGCAGCATTGGCAAGTAATTAATGTCGAATATTGACTGATGTAGGTCAAGTGCCCCACCTTTTGGAACTCCGTCGTCCCTCAAGCATGAATCTAAGTAAGGATTCGGATTCATTCGAATCTATTGTCAATTCATTTTTGTAAATGAAAACAACAAAAATCGGATATGTATGGAGTCCAATGCATTTGTATCTATGTACACTTCTGCATGGTTCCTTTTTAAACACAAATAATCAGGATAACTAAGGGTTCGAATTCATTTGAATCTAAGAAAAGGTTTTGATTCGTTTAAAACATTTTAAAATTATTTGTACATGTGTTTTCTCTTCTCTCCTTCGTTCCTCCTTGCTTTGCTTCCTTCTCTTTCCTACTTCCTTTCCTTTTAGCCGTTCCTTAGTTCTTTCTGTGTGTGTGTGTAACATCTAAATAGATGTAAAACTTCTCTCTTTTTTCTTCCTTTGTCCTCTCCCTTTCTAACTAACTAATTTCAATGCAGGGGGCGACAGGGTCGCTGCATGGCTGTCGCC
>Ga0126342_10012545_pt1 | contig 15104 bp, 13 predicted proteins | sample Cyp1metagenome_FD_92528 | JGI IMG/M metagenome (GOLD analysis project Ga0126342, IMG submission 92528) | Coral microbial communities from Lord Howe Island, Old Settlement Bay, Australia - Cyphastrea 1 metagenome | ecosystem: Host-associated > Invertebrates > Cnidaria > Coral ...
CCTTTCAGTCGCACCAAATGACCGTACCAAAAAACAGTCGCACCTTTCAGTCGCACCAAATGACCGTACCAAAAAACATCGCACCAAACCACCGCACCGAAACACCGTACCAAAAAACACCCCACCGAAGGCGTACCCAAGGGGTACCCCGTACCCACGGCGAAGGGCTATCAGAAACCCATGTTTCATTGCTCTTGAACTTAGCTAATGTAATATCTATAAATAATGGTCGAAGTTTGGATGATTTGGGGATACCGCCATGTTAAATGAAAAAAACAAAAACGTCACTCAATATGTCCCATTTATGACTGCAGTAGTTGGAGCGTTTACCCCAAAAGGGCCCCCCAACCAAGAGCCAAGTGGCTGTTATGTCTCACGATTGAACATCACACAAGCTAGTTGGGGAATCACTACCAATAGCCATTTTTTTTAGTAATGGTTCAGATCCTCGAACATTTATTGTTGGAGTGTGGAGATATCCGACCCATCTTGTCCCGCGGTGATTTTGTTTGGGCGCCATGGAGCGCTCCACTGCAGTGAGGAGAGTATGCCCATCTATGCGAACCGCAACTCTCCAAAATCTATACCGCGTTGTGGATTCCCACCAAAAAAAAATGACCAACAAAAGTTGTTTTTTTTGCCTTGAAACCATTGGTTTCATTGGTTAGTCCCTGGAAATCGCCAAGGCACCGGACTCCCCGTGAGATGAAGTGCAGCCAGCTGTCCAAGCATCCGATGCGCGTCAGGACGTTCCACGCCACGCCACTCAGTATGGGAACCAACAGAGCCAGCAGGTCATCGTGTCGCTGATTGTCCACATAGAGCAGAGTCAGGCGCGCCCCTTCCGCCATGGCATGGAGGTTGCAAATAGCGATCGACACCTGGAAGCGGCGAAACCTCTTTTCGACCATGGAAACCAGGGACCCGCCTTGAAGGATGGTTCCTTCACCATGAGTGGTCCGGCATGATGACTTGGAATGTTGAGTTTCATCGGTATACTTAATGTTCAGATTCGATGATTCATTTCCGCTTTAAAAACAACCAAATCCTGGGACAGATTATTAGACTTCTCAACCATAAACTACGCCACCATTTTTGGGATGTAGTTGTTTCATCAATTGTTTCCTCCTGTTGAAGGTGGCCTGGGTGAAACCCCCTAAATAAAGATCCCTAATTTTGGAACCTTGGTAGAAACATTCAAAAAACCTACGATAACAAATAGATGGCCAATGCATTCGGATATTTTCTGCTTGGCATCTGGTTTCAAACGATATCCAAGTCCTGATGTTGCATTTTCTCAAATAAAGTGCATTGTTTGACCCCCACATAAAGACCCTTACGTTTGGGACCTTCCAAACAGAACCAAACAAAAATCAATTTAAATTCAATTTCAAACTATAGTTACATTTAGATTCCATGTCAAGGAAGTGCTCGGAGCCAATTCTCATTCAATTTCAATCAAAATCCGCCCGCACCAAAGGTGCCGAGGCGTGGTCGTTTAGCAACGAAGGATACGAACGGACAGATCTGTCAGACTGGTACAGCTTCAGCTGCAGGCCAGAAACCCCCACCCGCCCATGTCATGGTCAATGTCCTGTATGTACGCTGTATGTAGGAGGCTCTATGTAAGATATAGTTTACACACCGCACCCCACTCCACGCCCCTCCCTGTGCGATGGGTGGGGTGTTATAGAGGTATCAAGTAGATAGTGTATAGATAGTACGGGGCTAGCACGCATGTATAGCACATGAAATCTTGATGTAACTAGTATGTGGCTACTATACAGGTATTTTATGGGCAATAATGCGCTGTAAATAAAATGATGTAGGGTTTAGCTTCCTTCCCCCCCCTGTGGGATGGGTGGGGTGTTATAGAGGTGTCCTGGTAGGTAGTGAAGTAAGTCACCAACATGCACGTGGCGCGGGCTGAGGTCCACCATCGCTTCAACATGGGGGACATTACCGGGCAATACGAAATCCTCAAGACACCCGTTTTCACTGGTATTTCCACGTTTTCTAGGCATCGATGACGCTTCGCGTTGAGCAGTCTTGGGCCCAACTTCGGCACGAGATGCCCCCACGCAGGACCAAGTTGCGCACGTTGAGCCCAACTTGCGTCCAAACGTGCCCACGCTGCGCCATGTTGGACCCCAGCTGGGCTAAGTTGGAGCCAACAACTGGCCCGAGTTCGGGGCAAGTTAGGCCCAAGTTTGGCCCAAGTGGGCTCCTGTTCAGCCCAACTCACGGGCAAGGACGGCCAAGTTTGACCCCAGTCGGCTTTGATTGGGCCAAGTACGCCCGCTCCTTACCTATCTATCCATATCATATTATCCATTCCCTGGGCGCGGGCGGTTCTCGTCGCGAAGCGACTCGAATTATTTTAAGCCAATCTAAATCTACTGTCAAATCAAAGTTAATTTCAAGTAAGTCAGTTCAAATTAGAATCAATTAAAATCCAAGTTGGGTTCAAATTCAAGTAAGTCGGTTCAAATGAGAAAAATGAAATTTGATTCAAATTCAAACTGAATTCAATTTCAGTTCAACTTCAAATCAAATCAAGCCAAGTCGAAGTCAACTTAGAATCGATAATTAAAAACTGTAGTTCATGATATTTATATATATATATATATATGTGTGTGTGTTTTAACATCTCCATAGCATGTTTGGCCAAAACTTTGTTTGGACAGGTTTAATCATCAGAAGGGTGCATTGTGCATGCTACATATCATGCATTTGTCATGCATTTACATCAACATTTTCTATGGGTGTGCTTTATAATCCGTACAAAACTGATGCTCTTGGGCTTATTCCTGCCACTGCCAACTCAGCACCATTTCATTACTTTCCACACAGAAAAAACAGGTATGAACGATATTGAAAACTTTTTCTTCGAGTGATCCCCGCCAAGTGACATTCTATCTGACACATATTTGACATTCTATCTGGCATACATTCTGTCGTTCCATTCTTCTGGCATTCTTTCTGGCATTCGATCTGACATATTCTCTGACATTCCATCTGGCATTCTATCTGACGTTCCATATGGCATTCTATCTGAGATATTTATAGATATATATATATATATTCTGACATTCTATTAGGCCTTCTTTCTGGCATTCTATCTGAGATTTTATCTGACGTTCTATCTGGCATTCTATCTGATATATACTCTATCTGAAGTTATTTTCCACATTCTATTTGGCATCTATTCTGGCATTCTTCTGGCGTGTGTTCGGGCCCAGGCGTGCCCAGCTGCATCCAGAGCTCGAGATAGGGTTCGGGTCCATGCGTGCCCAGACTGAACTAGAGTTTGCGATGAGCTTCTGGCACTTGCTGTGACCTCCGGGTCCGTTGGTGCCCACAGTCACGACGCGCTTGCAGAAGGAGGAGGACGCGGAGAAGAAGAGAGGGAGAGGAAGAGGAGAAGGAGGAGTTGCACCTTTGTTGAAATCTAGAGACCCTCACCTGGCAGTTGGGGAAATATATCTTTGTTTTCCATGTCCACCAATCTACCCTGTTCACCATTGCCGCTTCATCCCTCAAATTTGGTTTCAGACATAACCCTATAAACACTCACCAGTCATGGACAATGCCGGATTTTAGATGATTGTCCCATCAAACATTGATATATAAACCATGACTGGTGATATTCCCGTGGAATATGACCATGATGTTCAATGGGTCCTAAACACCCATGATATTCCCATGAAATCCATCGAAATAGCCATTTCGCTCGGGCATGTCCCACTCGGTACATCCGCCGCCAAGGCACTGCAATGCCTTGATTGGTATTGCTATAGGCCTCGCGCACCTCCCTCTCCATCATGAACTTCTCGTAAATCGGCGCGTTACCAGGAAGCTTCCCAGCAACCTGAGGAAAATCTCAGGAAAATGCGACGACTGGTTGATGGAGAAAAAAACTGGAAGCTCAGTAGAAAACTGCTCCAAAAATGTAGGTTGATGTTTCTTGGCTCATGGCTGATGTCCAGCTGTTGGGTCCTTGTTGGTTTCTAGCAAAAAGATGGTTCAACCACAAGGCTTGAGCACACAACCCCTCAGCCCATTACAAATCGGTGTGGTGAATTCGTCAGCGATCAAATGTCTCATGATACCGTCGGATGGTTTGCTTTCCTGACCCTGGCAACCCGTTGTTGTGCGGGAAGCTCCTGGTTTTTTGCCAAGCCACTCATAAGAACTTAGGAAGAGAGGCATTAGTAGACCGATCCTTTGCAGCTTGAACATCGGCAGAAGGTGAAAAAATGCCGCCATACGTTTGGACGTTATAACTTATAACTGATATAACCCCGAGTGACTGTGGCCATACAATCCCATGCAACTTAATAAGTGGAACCCCCAGTCCATCGGAGCAGGTTCTACCGTTATACCCGACATATTTCTGCCATTTTGGCAAACATTGGCAGAAAGTACTGGTGACCAACGGGTACCGAGAAGGAACTCAAAATCATGGAGAAAAGACATTCTTTGAGCCGATCAATTGATTGGGTCGCTGAATCCGTGAGAACATGTAAGAGTTTTCTGGTATCTTAGAATTTGGGGATACATATACCAGAGTTTCTACGGGCCAAATCCTTCTAGAAGTTAATTATCACCATTGTTATATACCTATTATTATATAATGACCCCCATGGCATCCCCAAGTAGTTGTATAACGAGACAAACGTTTGACAAAGCATCATGACGTGTACCGCAGAACAACATCACTCAACTTGCATGAAGATATCATATCCAACAACCTGCATGGGCGATTCTACGTATCCTCAAAGTGGCACAAATTTACGAACCACTGAAAAAAATTGGTTGGTTGATAGCAATTCCCATGTTAGATGATAATGATCCCCACTAAACTAAACCAGCCAGTTATCACCCAATAGAAATCCAAAAAAAAATCGACGGGCACCGAGGTGCCAGACACCTCCAAGCTCTCTGAGTGGTATGTAGACGAACATTACAATCGCAGAGCCCAAAAATGGCAAAAAACCCTCGGCGCTCGCTCGGCTTGTTGTCACAACACCGGAAAGACAGTCTGTTAGAGTTCTAGCGGGGTAACACAGGGACTTGACCAATCAAATGTCAAGAAAAAGGTGGGTTTAACCAAAATTCGGAACCAATGCAAAACGTCGGCTTTTGCAAACATCAATGGGGATATGACACAAATTCATGCTCCCCCTGAGGACGAGCGGAGGCCTTTGCAGCATGTTGCTGAGCCCATCATAAAACATCCTTTTTTGCAGGTGGAAAGTGTGCGTATGCGCGCGAAGGTTTGTCAAAATGTCTTCTTCTGGTTTGGTTGATAAATCATAATTCCTTGCGTGCCGCTTCTTGTTTTGTCTTTAAAACTATGACTTATCTAAATAGTCTGAAACCCTGCATTTTATTTTTTCATGTTTGAAGAGGTAACTAAACCCTGCAGTAAGTGCTAACGCACGTCTATATGAAGTGGGTGCCGCTGCTAGTTACTAGTGTTGGAAGTGGAATATGTGTTCATCTGCTGCAGAGCTTGTCGTTGCCTTTGCCATCACTGTTGTTTCTGTCAAAAAACAGGATAAACTACAAGTTCTCTGGTGGCGACTGGGTCACGCACGGGTCAGCCGAAGCCGTTTTTTGAATTTTTTGCTAGCGCATCGCTAGCGGGGATCGCGTGGGTAAAATTACGTACAAATTCGCAACATCGCGCCGCAACCTCAAAAATATAGGAAAATTGTCGAGTAGCACAGAAATTCACTAAGACATCCTCAGGTTTAAGGAACTAAGTTACATTTTGTTTTTTTCATGTTGAAATAACAAACAGGCAGGAACACATAAAACATATCCTTGAACATCGGTGTGTAAAAAGAACTAGCCACACCGCACCTAGCGGGTTTGCTAGCGTAACCTTGCTGAATTGATGAATTTAGTTGCGTGCAGCCTCATAACGAAGACGAAAAACCACTAGGTCCACACTAACTATCATCAACAACTGGTACGTACAAAATTTGTGTCAACTATTTTTGGCAAATGGTCATGTGTTGTATGTGTTTTTAGTTTTATCATTCATGTCAAAGTCTACATGTTGTTCAATCTTCCGGCAAACCCAATGAGTTTGTGACCAGCTGTAAGTGGGGTAAACTGACTTGAGGCCAAAGGAAAAAACTGGTTGAATAGCACCAGCAAGAAAGGAACGGTGGAGTTCTGTGTCAGCTACTTATTTCCTAACCACGGAGGCATCACCACATTACACGTTCCGGTGCTCATGCACATGACACACTCTCTAGAACTGACAATAGTGTTGGTTACGATCTGGGCACTGATTTCATAGCAAATCACCATAAAAACAATTCAAAAGTATTGAGTGATGCAAGAACAAAGTTGTGTTTTCAGTGCCAATTTTGGTTGCAATATCATGTCTGAAGTACCCCCCTGTTACCGGCTGGAGGAGGCTGGGGCTGGATTGATGGTTCAGCCCCTTCACAAACTCGAGTTGCTAAAGCACGGGAGTTTCAACTAGTAGAAGCTAGCTTCCGTGACTGCAGTACCCCTGTGTGGGGGGTTGTTACCCACTTTTAGCAAAATGATGTCAAATTTAGAACTGTCCAGATTAAGGGCAAAAAAACACTTTACTTCGAGTCATTGACATCGTTTCTGACATACCATCTGGAAGTAGTTATGGCATCGATATTCTGACATTCTATCTGACAGTCTTCTGACATATACTTTGACGTTCTATCTGACATTCTATCTGGCACTCTTTCTGGCATTCTATCTGGAATCTATTCTGACTCTAAAATTCTCTCTGACATGAGCACTGCCATACCTCAACCGCGAGCGCACTGCCTATAGAGATCCCGCGGTTGCGGTTGAAGTCTGGCAGTGCCCACTGAGAATCTGGAGCTTGCAGTTGAGGTCCAGCAGCGCCCACTGAGATCTGGACCTCGCGATTAAGGTCCGGCAGTGCCCACTGAGATCTGGAGCTCACGATTAAGGTCCGGCAGTGCCCACTGAGATCTGGAGTTCACGATTAAAGCCCGGCAGTGCCTGAGATCTGGAGCTTGCGGTTGAGGTCCGGCAGTGCCCACTGAGATCTGGAGCTCACGATTAAGGTCCGGCAGTGCTCGCTGAGAATCTGGAGCTTGCAGTTGAGGCCCGGCAGTGCCCACTGAGATCTGGAGCTCGCGATTGAGGTCCGGCAGTGCCCACTGAGATCTGGAGCTTGCGGTTGAGGCCCGGCAGTGCCCACTGAGATCTGGAGCTCACGATTAAGGTCCGGCAGTGCCCATTGAGATCTGGAGCTCGCGATAAAGGTCCGGCAGTGCCCACTGAGAATCTGGAGCTCGCGGTTGAGGTCCGTCAGTGCCCATTGAGATCTGGAGTTCGCGGTTGAGGTCCGGCAGTGCCCACTAAGATCTAGAGTTCGCTGTCGGGAGGAAGGAGGAAGGAGGAAGGAGGAGGAAGGAGGAAGTAACTCTGATAAAATCTAGAGACCCTGACCTGGCAGGTCGGGAACAAACAGTTGTTGTTAAACAGTGTAAACACAGGAGATGACTGCTTGAAAATTCCGTCCCACATGCGTAGACAACACATCATCCCACACTAAGTCAAGACCGATCAATATCCTGGATGTCTTATGGGGGCCATGGCCACAGGGAGATTCCCAACAAGGTCCAACAAGGAGACAAGTCACACACATCGGTAGCATCCGAAATCCATAGCTTCTGCTTGCGCTCGACAGCGTGGGACCACAACACTTCACCATCAACAGACACAAGGGCAAGGAGATGGCAGCACCCGCAAGCAAAAATGGTATAAATCCCAAATGATTCTCCTGAAACCTCGCATTGTCTGGACTTCAAAAAGATATTGCCCAAAACACCTTCAAGAAAAAGATTCCCCGGTTTCTTTTGAGAATTTCTCGGTTTCCACCTTTCCCCCCCAAAAAAAACGTCACCCAACTTCAACCCCAGAAACGGCAGGAAGGTCAGTAGGGAGAGGCCCAGCGTCGTTGATGTATGTATACAACCTTGGGTGCATGCTGAAGTTCAGAAAAAATACACCCCAGCACAGACAGAGAGAGAGAGAGAGGAAAAGTTTACCGATGATTCCCTTCAAAAATCTTCTCAAAATTCCCACTAGAAATAGAAACAAGAGGAACATGACAATCCCTTTCTACACATACATCATAACATCATGACATAAATTTTATCACTTCTGATTCCAAAAAAAAATGGGCAGATCTCAAGAAATCGGCGACTCAGCAACCGGGAATCCAAAAGGCTCGCACCAGGCGCCGCACTCCACTGACATCTGCAGCATCGGGCCAGGCATCAGCCAAAGGCTGTTGAGGCTGGAGATTAAGGACGACAAAGTTGCGAAGGATGGGTTGGACCAGGCACATCACCTGGGGGATAACCCCAGGGGACTTACTAACCAGGGCCATTAAGCACTAAGTGGGATGATCCTCCAAGCAGGCACATCACCTGGGTCACCTTCTTCCGCGGACGGACTGCAGGGCAGGTTTTCCCTGGTTTTCCCATTCAAAACTTGGGTTTCCAGGACCTTTCGAAAGGGTTTTTGAAAGGGCAGTTTGACATCAGCAAAAACAGGGGAGTGTCCAGCACATGTTCCCTGGAAAGCCAAGTGATTAAGCTGGAAGCTCCCTGAACTCGGCTAATTCGGGCCCCTTGAAATAACCATAAATTAGAAACAATACATCATTGACATCAACTCCAGTTTCGCCCAAAAAAAAACGACTCGGCAGACAAAGAGCTTCCCAAAATCTGGAGTTCAACTTACTTCACAATTCAAATAAAATCTGCCGGAATCAGCTCTGAAGCAAAGCTAAGTGACAGGAATGTAAAACATAAACTCCCAGCCCAGCAAACGCAACAGGAGCGTCGACCAGTCTTCCTTTGGAAGATTGGCGAAGCCCAGTTCTGCAAAGCTAAAGGCCAGAAGTCCCAGAAAAGTAAAGCTGCCTCGGCTCGAAGTGACCCCGATGGAAGTAAACGCTGATGACTGCGTGGTTTTTGTTGAATCCTGGGTTGACATTAAGGGTGGAAATATGTGGAAATGATCAACACGACAAAGATGGGGATGCTTTGCGCGTGCAATCCTCTTGAAAACATTTAAAAAGAGCAACCACAGCTCCAATTGGTATGCTTAGTTACATCATATTCTGGTTGGTGGTGCAATAACCATATTGAAAAATCATGGACTTCGTCAATGGGAATGATGATCCCATATATGAAATGGAAAATAAAAACCATGTTCCAAACCACCAACCAGTGGTTCTTATTTAACCAACCAGAGGAAATAATTTCACCAACCAGGACTTTTCCAAATTTAATCGCCCAGGATGAAATCATGTTTAATCCGTGTGAAATCCTGTGATCCCACCATGGAAAAAAAGTGCCTAGTCCGCAAAAACAAACACAACTCCGGTAACCCGCAGGAAGTTCCCGCTTAAAAATAGATGTTATATGATGTTATATTATATAATATATTAATATTAACATCTATTCCCTGTAGATGTATCATGATGTATAGATGTATCATGATGTATCAGGATGTATCAATGTCCATACCTATCCATCAACATCCATACATATTACATCTCCATATATCTCCATTGCCTATCACTTAAGTGAAAACTTGTTATGGATAATTTCTATGGAAATTGCTATGGATGTTGATACCCCTAAGAAACATGGCCCAGCTGTAGATGTATCAACCATGGCCCAGCTGCTGGCGCAGAGCACGGCCAGCAACGTGCCGCGTTTCGTCGGAAGGCACAAGGAAGTTGCGTCGAAGTCAGCGCTCTTGAGGCTACCCGTGGTCTGCATCCACTCTCCTGCGGTGGAATCCAAATCGGGAAATCCGCCGGGAAAATGCTACGGAAATCCATATTTTTATCCTGCAAAAAAACAACGCAAATCCCAGGAAAATGCCGGGAAAATGCCAGGAAATGGGTTTTTGCCGGGAATGGTTCGCGAAATCGCGAACTCGTTGGGGCTTCACGAATTTCAAGCAGGTGAACTGCTGGGTTTGTGATATGTTGAAGTAGCTCATGGGGGCTTTGAACCGATTTATATATAACTAAGAGCACGGCCTTTAGAAGGCCGTGGGGTTTTTGTGATCAACGGGGTGTCATGGATCATCTTTGATGTGCTCGCGCCAATAGGTTTTTGTTTGATGTGATTTTTAAGGCCGTTAACCCCTTATTCTGGTGCAGTTTTTCAAAAACATGTATTTCGCCTAGACGAAACTAGCATTTTTGGGTTTTTTTTGCTGGGGCTGAAACTAATTCGCCCTGACATGTTTTTAGTCGTCTTTTGGTCAGAGCAGCGCTTCTAGTTCTTCCAAGAACCTTTGAGGATCTGGATTTTCTAACCTACAACGACAGCATAAACACACATTGCGTCACTGAAGGGTGCAAAGCTCAAGAGAACTTACAGTAGCGTGGCATGACGTATGAATGCAAAGTTCTAGAGAACTTACAGTAGCGTAGCATGACATATGAGTGGAAAGTTCAAGAGAAATTACAGTCGCGTAGCATGACGTATGAGTGGAAAGTTCAAGAGAACTTACAGTAGCATAGCATGACGTATGAGTGGAAAGTTCAAGAGAAATTACAGTAGCGTAGCATGATGTATGAATGCAAAGTTCAAGAGAACTTACAGTAGCGTAGCATGACGTACGAATGCAAAGTTCAAGAGAACTTACAGTAGCGTAGCATGACGTATGAATGCAAAGTTCAAGCGAACTTACACTAGCGCAGCATGAGCGTGGCATGACGTATGAATGCAAAGTTCAAGAGAACTTACAGTAGCCTGGCATGACGCATGAATGGAAAGTTCAAGAGAACTTACAGTAGCGTAGCATGACGTACGAATGCAAAGGTCAAGAGAACTTACAGTAGCCTGGCATGACGCATGAATGGAAAGTTAAAGAGAACTTACAGTAGCGTAGCATGACGTATGAATGCAAAGTTCAAGAGAACTTGCAATAGCAGCCACAGAGTAGCATGTCCTTCATCACCAAGTTTACATGAACGTTCATACATGCCCCACCCCACCCCACCCCACCCCACCCCACCCATGAATACATGCACATGCCGGCAGCCACAGAGTAGCATGTCCTTCATCAGCAAGTTCACATGAACGTTAGTACATGCCCCACCCCACCCCACCCCACTCCACTCCACCCCACCCCAGCCCACACCCCCAATGTCCACAAAACACCACAGCCTTCTAAAGGCCGTGGTCCAACTAGTCATAGCAACCTCTAAGATGCAGACAGTTTTTTCGTGATCAACTATGAAATCTGTTGACGAGAAATCCATAGCACACCGCTCATTTTTTCCAAGGCAGAAGTTGGTTTAAAAAAAAAAAACGATCAAACAAAATATTACTGTAGTGAATTGTTCATCTGTTCGAATGGAACTATCTATCTTCTTTGGGGTGGCTATAACATGCTATAACTTGAGACTGCCAACGGAAAACCAGTAACATGTTGATCCAAAAGTTTGGGGGGTGAGCCAGCTATTCATCACGGCCTGTCCTTTAGGGGGAGGTGATTTGGGCATGATTTCCGGTTCATCCGCGGGAGGTTCAGGATGACAAGGATCACTAGGCTCCACTTGTTCCACTTTCGGAGAAAAAGGCTCTTCAGACTGAGACGTCGCCTCTTGAGGGTTTCCGATATCGCAATTTGCCGCGTCTACATCACCGGCCATGTCCGGCAACACGTGTTGCGTGTAATGGGAGGCCCTAATGATTGCCCTAATGGGATATCCTTGGTGATCATGAACTTGCGACTGCGACCTTTTGAAGTCACAGAAAAAGGATCTGGTTGAAGCTCTTGAGAAAGTGTGGCTTTGACTGAAAATCGGGTACGCCTACAAATGGAGATTTTAAGGAGGTTCTAAGCAGTCAAATTGTTTGTTTCCCCCTCAAATTTCAGGCAACTCCCCCTCAGCCCTGGTGATGCAACCACCAGTGACCAAGGAAGCGTCTGGTCCACTTGACCCTTCAGCTAAACGGCCGCGGTCACCACATCGTTGCAGCTTGACAATGAGTACAATATAGTACAATGGGATGCAAATGATCATAATTTGGAAGTCGGAAGGGAATGAATGCAAGATTTTTCGGGTGTACAACTCATCGTTTTTTCATTGGGTCAACCTGCAAAAAAGCAAACGTCCTTTAGGGTGTTTTCTGATCAGCAAGGTGGTACATATTGATAATATATGATAATATGAAAGAGAGTCAAAACCAATCAGATATTCTGTTGCTGTTCAAGTTTGGTGTTTTCTGCTTGACATCAACCGACAAGTTGGTGATTTTACCAGGGCCGGACCGCTAGGCACCCAGGCCGAAGTGCGCAGGGTGCTCAGTGTCTCACCCTGCACCGCCCAGCTAGAGATCCGGTCAAACGTGGCTGGAAAATCCTAGGCACATGGAGGTTTCAATGATGTTTAATGATTGATGATGTTTAATGATTAATGTATCAATTGCCATGTTAAAATGATGTTTAATGATTAATGATGTTTAATCAATGATGTTTTTTAGATACTCATAATGTATCTATGAGTGGTGGATGTTCAATTGCCATGTTTCATGAGTTTTTCCGGACTCCTACACTGGGATCATCCACCCGTGATGACCTGTTGGGCTTGGTGAAATTCTGCGCCAGGTCGCCAAACCGTCCATGGTCGAAGGTTGGCCGACCATCGAAACATCAAATCATCGAAAGTCTCAATAAAGTGGGAATGAAAAACAAAAAAAATGGAGAACAAAAAACTAAATCATCAAATTTCGAAAAACAAAAACAAAAAACAAAAAAAATAACTCAGCTCCCGCTTTGGAATTCAGATCCCGCCTGCAGGTCGAACAATGCAAACTCCACATCTTGGCCGCCGATGAGGGCCGAGGCCAGGAGAACGGAGCCCAGCAGGATGTGGCCGATTTGGACCTGAGCTTCGGCGAAGTTTCGAAGGAATACTTGGGCTACCTTGGGCTATTGATGTGTCAATTTTTGAATCTTGGGCATGAGATGAAGATGATGAATTTTCTGGGATCTTTATGATCTTTATGGATCTGTCCTGTTTCCCCAAGTTCCTCAGTTTCGAAAAACCTACGGTGGGATGAGCCTAGCCCGGGCTGCCCGGCCCAAACGAAAGGGGCGCCAAAGATGTTGGGGTCCTGGGGGCCGAATTCAGCAGGGCTGGAATGATTGGGGCTGGTGGTTAGGATTGGAATCTGATTGGAAAGCTGAATTCTTTTTAGCTTTACTTTCGATAGCTCTGAAGAGAGTTTAGATCTGGGATAGAAGATTGCTGTATCTATTGATGAAATATGATTTACCATTAACCTATTAACCTGCTCAGTGACCATTTCCGAATCTTTCCCAGTCGACACCACGGCGAGCAGAGGCCCCAGGCAATCGCATCCTGAGCTGGGCATCACATGCTGAGCTGGGCATCACATGGGTAGGGTATCTTGGGTGGGGGCCAATCATTGGAACTGGAAGCTGGATGACCTGCAAAAATTGAGGTCCAACCGTCCAACCCCGAGATGGTATGAGCTCCAAATCCCATCATGGTCTTTGATCTTCTGAAACCTCTCAAAATGCACCTTTGTTGGACGGACCCCAGGTGTCAGAAATGATGAAACGTCTTCTGCTGAGTCGCAATGGCCAAACATCGAATGGATGAGTTAGAACCAAATGGCCAGCTATCAATTGGATCCAATGGGCGGAGTTGAAGCCACATGGATTGTAGACGCCTAGACGTGCTAACACTTCTTTAGGATCTATGGGAGTTGCTACATTTCAAACAGTCAAGTCCCAAACCGGGTCTTTTCACTGTGAGGTGATGGATGGCAAATTTTGTCGCCAGCTTCTCATTTCCATGACTACGGGCCCTAAAAAAAGTAGATCAGTGGCTCTACCCCCAAATCTATATCAGTTTGTCTGAGAATAACCAATCCCTAAATAACTCAATTCCCAAGAATTCCCAAAAGTCCCATGATTTCCCAGGAATTCATCCGAGGGTCGGGTCCCTCCGTGATGTTGTAGATGGGATCCGCCTCGGACCCGGAACGGACAAGTTTTAGGGATACCAAACTGGGATGAAAATTGTGCCGTAAGAAATCCATGGCTTTTTGCTGGTTTTCGGCTGGGGGATGAAGAGGATCATCATGGGTTAATAGTTAATAATTGGTTAATAGTGGATATTTGATGGGGATATGATAGGATATTGAACGGTCTGGTGTCATCAAACATGGCTAGCTCCCACACCTACATTTTTCATCAACATATATATATATTGCTAATCATCAAACACGATTCGTGTGGGGATTTTCCAGTTAGCAATCGCTTTACCAAGATGCGGATGACTTGCAACTGGATGACCAAAAATCTGGATGTAAGCAACAAACACCCACAGCCAAGCTGGCCTTCCCTGGTGAGGAGCCTACCACTTGGTATGATGTTTACGACCCATTTTGGTAAGTCATTGGGGTTTATTTCTGGCCTTGGGTTTACCGCGTTCCGGTATCATCAACAGTATTAACATCATCAACAGTATTAACATCATCAACAGTACCATTATTCACCACTATGAAAGTCATTGGTTTTAGTAATTTTAGTGCCTCCAGTCTGTAGCCCACAACTTCTCATAACATTCACCAGTATTACCCTCTGGTAAACTAACATAGCTATGGAAAATCACCATAGAAATAGTGAGTTTTCCCATGAAAAATGGTGGATCTTTCCATAGCTATGTTAGTTTACCAGAGGGTAACCACCATTAACCAGTATTAACCACCATTAACCACTATTAACCATCACAGTCTCCACTGGCCATGCCCAAACCGTTTGTCCCTCGGTCTGCCAACTTCGAACTCGGCGATCTCGCGTTCCTGATCCGATCCGGTCATTAGGGATCCCTCGTCATCCCAAAACAGAAAACTATGGTGATTTCATGAAATTTCATGGATAATCTATGGAATTTCATGGATAATCTATGGAATTTCATGGATAATCTATGGAATTTCATGGATAATCTATGGAATTTCATGGATAATCTATGGAATTTCATGGATAATCTA
>Ga0126342_10012546_pt1 | contig 15103 bp, 10 predicted proteins | sample Cyp1metagenome_FD_92528 | JGI IMG/M metagenome (GOLD analysis project Ga0126342, IMG submission 92528) | Coral microbial communities from Lord Howe Island, Old Settlement Bay, Australia - Cyphastrea 1 metagenome | ecosystem: Host-associated > Invertebrates > Cnidaria > Coral ...
GAAGATATGCCAGATAGAATGCCAGATGGAATGCCAGAAGATATGCCAGAACATCTGCCAGAAGATATGCCAGGTAGAATGCCAGAAGATATGCCAGATAGAATGCCAGATCGAATGCCAGAAGATATGTCAGATAGAATGCCAGAAAATATGCCAGATAGAATGTCAGAAGATTTGCCAGTAACAAAACGTATAAATGTCATGGTGGGGATCACACGAAGTAAAGTAATTTAATTTGTTGTTTTTGCACCATTTTTGCATCCACAAAGGGGGACCCCTTGAAGTCCACCGATGTAGCCAGTTTTGCATGGTTTGCGGGTCCCTGAGCTTGCTCCGTAGTTTGGTTCTCTGGCATTCTCTGGGGTAAATACCTGGGCCCAAGGTTCTTTCATGTTTTAGTGCAAACATCATAATCATTCATTCCATCTGGAAAAACGGACACCATCAGACACCGGGTGTGTCTGACAGTAAGTATTGTGTTTGATCATCATTTTCCCGTTGCAGAAATAAGTAAGTAAAAAAAACATATATATATATATATATATATATACACTATTATACATATGCGAACGCATATCTATAATGCAACATCCACAGTGGTCATATGCAGATTATGCAGTTATCATTTTTCTTAACCTTTGTTCAAGGACAGGGGCTAAAAACCTATGATGTAACATTCCCAGTGTTTTTCAAGTTTGTTTGGTCACAGGGCTGAAAAGCTGGTGGCCCAACATCTTCAAAGATTTCTCTGTTCACAAGGTCCGGTGTCTGAAAACCTAGGGCCCTTGATTTTGACATCAAACCAGACCACCATCATTGCAGATGATGAATTGCTGAATCTAAGGTTTTGCCCATATGTTTCAGCCACCACTCCGAGGCTAAAAAGGGTGGCACTAGCCTCAGGTTTTCAGCCAGCGAATAAAGTAAAAACTACCTGCCGTGTTTAGTAATACAAGGGGGGGGCGTTTAGTATTAGGAGGAAGGGATTAAATATATATTTATATAAACAAATGTAAATACATTTGTAACAATATAATATACCATATATTTTACATGTATACATATTGTGGTGTACATGTAGGTAGATATTCAATTTAGGATGATACACATGAAATGTTCATCTGTCAGCCGTGCCAAAGTAAAACCCCAACTCCAACCCAATCCTGCCATGCCATGCGGTCCTCCCGGCGGCTTTTAGGCAACTCCCAAGGGCACAGAAGAGAGTCTAAATGGTGCAAGTTGGCCTCTGACAGGCCTGAGTCGCAGTGGCATTGGTTGGCCATGGGTCCTTCTTCCAGGGAGGAATCTTAAGGAACGCATGGTTGATCATAGCTGTATGACACAAGAAAAGAACGATGCGGGCGGATGGGTTTCTGACTGTGTTTTTCTGTTTCTGTTGCTCTTTCTGCTGCTAGGTTGACCTGCTGTCTCTTGGCAAATCATGCCCTACGGAATGGCGGATTTACCTGAATTTGGCGTGAGAGACCAAAAAAAAAGTACACCGGCAAGAGACCCAATCAGTGTGGGGGCTAGGAGTCAATGTACCAGATACAAGCAACAAACAGTAGCTATGGAACAGTAACACATGATCGCAACTGCAGCAGCAGGACCTTCTATACAAATCAGGCCTCAGTTATTTTCTTTAGCAAATATTGGATAACATTGAGTACATGCGTAAACAACAAAACCCAGTACACATGGGTATATAATTATTTCATGGTGTTTCTATCAATGTTCTAAAGGTATTTGAGCAATGGTCAAACCCCTCTGTCATTCCATTTTGCTGCCGGGTTGCGAACAATATTCCCTGCTCATGGATGATGATGATGATGACCATGATATCATGTGTATATATATATATATATATATGTGTGTGCGCGTATAATATATATATATATATATTATTTATTTATTTATATATACACTGTATAAACATGAGATACTACATTGAAATTATATGTATCCACGCGTAAGCCGCATCAACCAGTCATAATTTACACATATATAACCTACTGTACCATATGATTGATGTCCAAAGCCCTATAAATGATGCTTCAATCACCACTGAAATCATATAAAATGATGGCTATGATGGTTCCCTGACCAAAAGTAAAATGAAATAATTGTTAAAAGTAGTAACTAATAACGGTTCAAACTCCAATAAATAACTGGTTGGTGGTTTCAACCCCTCTGAAAAATATTAGTCAATGGGAAGGATTATCCCATATATTATGGAACATACAAAATGTTTGAAACCACAAACTCGCCATTATAGCATCATATGAAATAAGTCATCAGCAACCAACAGGGCTGCGGCCCAGTAACTCTGCGTCACTCGCGGCCGGGAGGGGCGGACATTGGCCTCCGGTGCTCGATGCCGCAGCACTGCGCGGGATGGACCACCTGGGACAGGACAGTGGGCCTATTGTTGACACACAAAGACATACATATATGTATGTATACGCACTCGCACACACATGTATATACATATATATATATATCAGTGTGTTGTACCAATATCAATAAACGCATATATATATAAGAAACAAGAAACACTGTATATATATATAGTTAAATAGTATTATATATATATGTAGTTATATGTGTGACACACTTGAAAACTAGGGGCTTGTGATGGCGTGTGCTGGCTTGTGGCAATGGAAAATATTATGTTTCTACAATGACAGGTGCCTTTTCCCAGTCATTGCAGCTCTCCTCCAATGCTTCTTCCAATCTCTGACTGTGTGCATCCAAGCGACCGTAGTGATGGAACTCCTGCAAGCATCATGAATTGCCGTGACTTGCCACCCCAAAACTGGTTGAAACTTGAACGCTCGAAGCATCCCACTTGTCACTGTAGGGTAGGAAGGAAAGGTTTGTCCAAAAGTTCTTTAAAATCAAAGTAGGGCTTGTACCATTTCTTACAAGTAGACAACACTAACCATGGGACATCCACAATTTGTAGATCATTCTTCCCATTGGGCCAACGGATCTTCGGTATCTGTATATCTATGCCGAGACAAAAATCTAAGTTCAAAACGTGGCTGACATATAGTTGTATCTCAGAGACAATATAGAAAGTAGCTCTGGATCAGTCCCCCCTCACCTGATCTCAGCCCAAAGGGGTCCTGGCGTACTTGAACCATCCGCTGGTGTCGGCGATAGTCCTCCAAATCCTTTCCGTTGGGATCGCAGAAGGACTTCACCTGGAAAAAAGGGTCCGTTTTGGGCAGCCAGCCAAACTATAATAAACCATACCAAACTGATGAAAGGAAGATGAGGTCAAACATAATGAAGATCACATGTGACCCATGTTTCTCGAGCGTGATCTTTGTACATTTTGGGGTGACTCTATCTGGAATATTTTGACCAGCTCGAGCAGAGGCATGAAGCAGGACTTTCATGAGAAATAATTAGACTTTCACAAACAGTTTCCCCTATAAATGTCATATGAGACCACCAACATGTTGATTTCCTGAAATGATTATCAACATCATATTTGCCATTATGGGATTCCGTCTCAGTGTTCCAAAGATATGCGCCCATCGTGAGCTGCTGCAAACTCCAAACAAACCTGCACCATGCCACAACCTCCACCCCCAAAGCTAGCCGTTCATCATTCCAAGCTACATTCATGACACGCTTTGCAAGGGCTTTGTTTTCCCTGTCCCTCAGCACTTCCTGCAGGTTGGTTTTCCTGGCATGTTGCAGGAAAATATCCAAACTTGCGACCACCGAAATTGGATTCTGCTTGAATCAGGGAATGCAAGATATCACCCCTACTCACACCCTCTAAAAATGTCATCAGAAAAACCTCCTGCATCAGTCAAACAATAAAACCATTTGACCAATTTCAAAGGAAATGGACCCTGATATGCTGAACATATATAACATCATTCATCAATGAATACCTAAATATACCAAAATACTCTCTGGTAACCAAGCACTGCTTGCCGAAAAACCCACCATATATGGATGATTTTCTCAAGTAAATTCAAATTTATGGTCCGTGTCCGGAAATGTTTGATGACACGAGCGGCATGGACGAGCGCCTCATGGACAACATGCAGCTGGCACTGGACATCAAGGGGTGACCTCGGCTGTGTTAAGAGTTGGTAGGTTATGCTCGCCCTCTGGTAACTTGACATAGCTATTGAAAATTGCCTTTATAGTAGTTGATTTACTTATTAAAAATCGTGATTTTCCATAGCTATGTTAAATTGCCAAAGGGCAAAGGCCCTACCAAAATATTATCAATGGCTATCTCTTCCCAATCTTATAAACACCTAGAAGCCACGGTGGATGCTGGGGATTTGTAGGCTTACTTGGGACCATACAATGGGGTGTCCTTAACAGTAGGGGGCTGAGACTATTGTCTCTAAAGAAAATACTGGAAGTGTTGTTGTGAAGTTTTGTGAATGCGAGGTTTGAGGCAAGTTGGATTCTTGCCACGAGGGCTCCCTGGTGGAATGAGGTGAATCTGCACATCTCCTAAAAACCCCTCACCGCCCACAACCCACCCAAAAAAAAACAAAAAAACACCGCACTTTGTAAGGCTTGAAAGACAAAGTTGTTGAACTCGGTCTGGTTTATTAACTGGTTTCCCACATTACACGGCTGATCTTGGGCAATCTTAGATACCCTGCTGATTTCCATCTATGGCTTAAACAACGAACATGTCCCGCAACCAAGAACTCGTTTATCAACTTACCCAACTTAGGCTTTACTATATTCGGATGGGTTTATGATTAACCTTCCGTTAGTCTATCCAAGCAAGGAGACACTACCATATTCAAATTGCAGTTCTGATTAAATATGAGTTGAAGCTTGAAACAGTAGGTGCAATGAGCCAATTTCCAGCGCAGTTTACAATGCATTATATGCAATTTGGTTACAAGCAGCTTCTCTTATCTGGTGTCAATTGTAGATCCATCCTGTTCCCATCGGACGGAATATAAAAAATGCTTGTAGAATGAACAATCTTCGCATTTTTAGGTTGTGAAGCCCCCACGTCTTCATAGCAAACCCCAACATTCAATCTTAAGATCGGCAAACATAAGCAGATTCAAAAAAACGTCCGTTAATGATTACAAGGGTCGCACTACCGATACATAGGGAATTATCATGATACATTATGAAACTCCATCTTAACCAGCCATTATTGTGTTGATTTTCTATCATGGATCCCATAGAATATTGCCACTAAATCACCATTAAATCCCGAATGTATAATTCACGTTTTATCATGTGTTATCCTCCATCAAAAAATGTGGCCTATATAAAAGTCCTGCTCAACCTATATAGAACCAACACACACATATATATATACATATAAGAATAAATTATAAAAATTTTATATACATATGGAGCAGCACCTTATAACATCACCATTTGCCAGTCCAATAACGGAAAAACATCGCCCAGAAACTCATCGCATAGTCCCCGCGGCGCTCATCTCGACGTGTGCGACGAAAAGGGCCTTTTTTGGACAACAAGTTGGGCACAGCGACAGAAATCCGTTGGTCATTTATGATTTTTAGTGATGTTTGGTGATTTAAATGACAGAAATTCATGTTTTTTTTATTGATGTATGATGTTTTTTGCTGTTAATTACTCTGATGGATGATTTTTGATGTAGTTGCTGTTACTCTTATGGATGATTTTTGATGTAGGTGCTGTTTTCGGAGGTCCGGTTCATGGTCGCAGTGTACTAGTGGTATCAAAATGTGATATTTACTTTTAGTTAGAGAGGGAATAAAATGAAACTTGTATAATCAATCAAATCGTGATGCGTATGTATTGAACAATGTATATTTGAAATTCTACTAAGCCCGTGCCCTTTCCCGTACAATAACCAAATCGCAGAAAAAACCTTGGAAACCAATATATCTATGATGAATCGATGATGAAAACAACTATCATAATATATTATATTATAGCACATTATAGTACATATTTGCCATATCATTACACTGTTTGATTAAAGCCTTGACTTACCCCAATGCGTCTTCGGGGACTTCGAGGAACTTCGGCCGTCCTGAAGCGGTGTCTTTCTCCGCGGTCACGCTGCGATGCGCATGTCGAATCACCGCATCCATGAGGGCCTTGGTCGGGGGAACCTTAACGGGCTGATTCGGCATCCTAATTAATGATACAGTAGCAGACTTGGATAGAAAATGGTTGGTGCCAGCTGGAAACCCAACATGAAGCGCTCCAGAAAAAACATCACATGAATTAACATGATATCTTTTGGGAAGGCAATTGATCGTGAAAGGGGGTCGGTATGGGGGTATGGGAAGCAATCTGTGACTAGATGCCCTCTCCTCTCAACCCGCCTGGAAAGGATCCTGTTCACTTTTCTTTGCTTCCAATTTGAATTGAACATGTACATATATATATATATAGATATAAATATATATATATATATACGCAATTGGAATATATTGTAATACTATTCACTCCGCCCAGTTCTACTCATCCTATATGTGATGGGGCTTAATGACACGCCCACACTGTATGCGAAGGGGATCCTGGCGATTGGCCAAATGAAGACCAAACATGTGACACGCAAGTGGCAATGGTACATGATAATGGCAAAAGGCGTAGGATGATTGATCAAATGGCGAAGGGTGGCTGACTGACTTCCAAGCAAACCCTGAAGTCTTTGTTTCATGCAATTCCTGCCATAGCTGCTACAGTATTTGCCTACCATCAATATGCAATAGAACCTGCCAACAGCATCATTCCAACATCCCCATTTACACAACTAAATCATACTAAATCTAGAAACTCAGTTTCTTGATCAAGAAATGCAATGTAAAACATCTCCGAGCCGAACCCCCGGCCCGAAAAGCTGGCAAGGTGGCACCGTCGCGTTCACCTGCCTCCGCTTGGCCCGGCCCGGTCGTTCCGCGGCCCCGTGGCCGACGTGGCCGAAACTCCGAGCCAAAGAGGTCGGTGTGCGATGGGAAGCCACGCGGGCCCTTGCAATTTACCTGTGAGTGAAAGTGATGGATTTTCATGGATTTTCCATAACAAACTGTTACTTCACCAAAAGGGTGTCCGCTAAAAGTTTTTTCTATGTCTGCTTTTTTCCCAGCTGCCAACCTTTGATGACGATTAGTTCTGATGCTAGAGCTGTAGAAGCAATGAGCTAACAAAAACACACCTAAAGGCCACCCTTACCAGCATCTCATGGTACCAAAATTGGCAGCAACATGCATGGTACTTACTTCATATGCTTGTTGTAACATATATATATATATACGTATATATATATATACATCATATATACCTGTGCAAATCTTGCCTTTGGCCTTTATATCAAGTCAGCTTGGATCCTGCGTGGGTCTCACCCCATGTCTGCTACCGTGGGTAAAACAGATTGAATTTGGACAAGACAGGGCCGATAGGGCCAGCCAACATACAACACATTCTTGCCCTATCAAACCCTATAGTGACGTCTATCGCACCCCAGCAAGTGGTGGTTCGCTGCCTATGGCGTAGGTGACACTGCCCGCCCTGCCCTTGGGAGTGTTCAGCCAGAAACGGCTACGTCACATGGTGATGCAACCTATACATTCGTGAACAAACGGAAACCGGAAACCGTCAACAAGAACCACGGCACTCATCGGTGACTACGTAAAGAACACGGGTTTCATTGAGCTGGATTATCCAACACGTTCAACGGACAAAGGAGACATGAGGTCGATAAGTTCAGTTAGGCAACCAGTGAAGAACCTTACAGCATGTAGGTGGGAACTCAGCGTAGTGAAAACTTCCACGTCACCCCCACAATTCCCCCCGAATCAGTATGATGTCTGTTTTTGGCTGGGGTTGGATTGTATTTACTGTTTCATGTGTAGCAACATGCTTCAATGCTTCGCCACTCCGCTTAAATTACCATATCATTTGGGATAGCGTAAGGTAACTCCACATTTCTTGGGCATGGTTTCCAATACCCCAACAATTTCCCCTAATGGTGAATTCTTGGGAAATGAGTTAGAGGATTGGAAGCTCTATTTTTGGCTTTCGTTGCATTGGTCAGTCAAAATGGGCGTTTCCTCAAATGGAAGTACCCCCATTTAGCATCCTCCATTTGTTTGCGGGATTTTCCACGAAAAAAAAACATTCAGCTATTGGGGCGCCCCATTATATGGAACCCCTGAAATCACCATAAATCACCCATAGGGCCCGAGCGGCTCAAACCTCTGCATCTTTTTCTCGGAAGACCAACGGGCGAGGATACACTTCTAGTGGGATGATGCTATCGCTGAAGATGGCAGCCGTATACATTGGAACATCTGCATGTTTGGGGTTGACAGTTCGAAAAAAGTAGATCAATATCTATGGTGTGTTATGTTAAAAATGAATTTTATATATATATATGTGTAAATATGTGTGTGTGCGCATATATATATATATACAAGTATTATAGTAAAGATTACAGTACAGTATAGATTTACCTAATCTCCCAGCTCCTCATGTTGTCATATCCTCTTGCTATCCTAACTTCATCCCAAGATATCGCAGGCAAAGATGTCCCAAACTGGAGGCATGTGATAAACCCAAGTTGAAAGAACAACGCATCCCGGATTTTGCCATAAAGAGGTGATACAAACTATCCAAAATTGGTGGTTTATTCTCGGGTTTACCACAATATATTTCTTTGGTGCCAAATAATCATTAGGATTAAAAAATGCAGGAATGCCTCTATATTGACCAATCGATTCACTTCCGGGCCCTCTCCACGATGTAGTCTGTGAGGTCCATAACCCTGATCAGCGATGGCGCCATAGGTATGGGGTAAATGTCATGATTCATAAGATGGCTGTGACACTTGTCCTACTAGCTCCAACTGGCTCCCCAACATAATGTTAGGGTAATCTGGATACCAACCAGCTCCATCTGAACCAGGGTGTATATGTATAATTACATTTATATATATATGGATATATCTATCAAGTCTATCAAGTTAAGATTGCAAACCTTACATGTTGACCATCCTGAAGATCCCTGCTGAGATGGTGATAATTTTCCAGAGCATACAACGATGATCCAAGTGAAAGGATGGGATGAGGAAGTGGGGTCCTAAAACCGCGTGTAACTGGAATACGTCGGAGGATGCCAGCTCCTAACCGTCCTAACCATTTACAGCATACAGCAACTTGAAAGAACAGGCAGCTGACTGCGGATATTGTTCTTGAGCGATTAATTGTCAAAATGCCATGTACATTTTGTTGTTCTTGTTCGAGTTCATCGTGTGTCTTGACCTCAGCCCCAGGTCGTGGAAGACACATAGATGTCCTCCCTTCATGCACTGCATTTTAATCTTCTGATAGCTGTTGTGGCAGAACTGAGGACATCTACACAAGTGACAGGGCCCGGGGTAGTCAAATCATCCTTTTGCAGTTAAAAAAAAAGAAACCGGATAACCCCACAAGTCAACTTCTTCCAAAAATGGGCAAGACATGTTCTAGCAGGGACGGGGAAGGAAGGAAAGACAAGGAGCAGGTGGAGGAAAGATGGTGTGTGACAAAGTTGTGTGTGTGAAATATGGTGTGGCGAAAGATGGTGTGTGACAAAGTGGTGTGTGAAAGATGGTGTGTGAAAGATGGTCTGTGACGGTGTGTGAAAGATGTATGTGTCAAAGATGTGGTGTCAAAGACGGTGTGTGAAAGATGGAGTGTAAAAGATGGTGTGTCAAAGATGGTGTGTGAAAGATAGTGTGTGACAAAGTGGTGTGAAAGATGATGTGTGAAAGATGGTGTGTGACAAAGTTGTGTGTGAAAGACGGTGTGTACAAGATGGTGTGTCAAAGGTGGTGTGTGAAAGGTGGAGTGTAAAAGATTGTGTGTCAAAGATGGTGTGTGAAAGATGGTGTGCGACAAAGTGGTGTGAAAGATGATGTGTGAAAGATGATGTGTGAAAGATGGTGTGTGACAAAGTGGTGTGAAAGATGATGTGTGAAAGATGATGTGTGAAAGATGGTGTGTGACAAAGTGGTGTGACAAAGAAGGTGTGTGAAAGATTGTCTGTGACGGTGTGTGAAAGATGTATGTGTCAAAGATGGTGTGTGACAAAGTTGTGTGTGAAAGATGGTGTGTGAAAGAGAGGGTGTGACAAAGCTGTGTGTGAAAGATGGTGTGTGAAAGATGGTGTGAAGTGGTGTGAAAGATGGTGTGTGACAAAGTGGTGTGTGACAAAGTGGTGTGTGAAAGATGGTGTGTGACAAAGTGGTGTGAAAGATGGTGTGTCAAAGATGGTGTGAAAGATGGTGTGTCAAAGATGGTGGGTGACAAAGTTGTGTGTGAAAGATGGTGTGTAAAAGATGGTGTCAAAAAGATGGTGTCAAAAAGATGGTGTGAGAGCCAGCCCCGAGCTCCTCCAGAAGGCTCTGTGTACTGCTCCTGCCATACGAAAGCCAGCCGCGGCCCAGCGGCGCCCACGCGCGCACCAGCTCCTGCAGAAGGCTCTGTGTACTGCGCCTGCCACACGAAAGCCAGCCGCGGCCCAGCGGCGCCCACGCGCGCACCATCTCCTCCAAAAGGCTCTGTACTGCGCCTGCCACACCAAAGCCAGCCGCGGCCCAGCGGCGCCCATGCGCGCAGCAGCTCCTCCAGAAGGCTCCGTGTACTGCGCCTGCCAGGCGCAAGCCAGCCGCGGCACAGCGGCGCCCACGCGCGCACCATCGCGCACCAGCTCCTCCAGAAGGCTCCGTGTACTGCGCCTGCCACGCGAAAGCCAGCCGCGGCCCAGCGGCGCCCATGCGCGCAGCAGCTCCTCCAAACGGCTCTGTGTACTGCGCCTGCCACACGAAAGCCACCCGCGGCCCAGCGGCGGCCACACGAGTTTTGGTGTGATGAGTAAGCTGTGATGAGAGATGTGATAAGTGAGGTGGGAGAAGTGCAGCTGTGATGAGTTGTGGTGTGATGATGAAGATGTGATGAGAGATGTGATAAGTGAGGTGTCCGAAGTGGAGCTGTGATGAGTTGTGGTGTGATGATGAAGATGTGATGAGAGATGTGATAAGTGAGGTGTCCGAAGTGGAGCTGTGATGAGTTGTGGTGTGATGAGTAAGATGTGATGAGAGATGTGATAAGTGAGGTGTGAGGAGTGGAGCTGTGATGAGCTGCGGTGTGATGAGTGGTGTGTGATGAGAAGTGGGGCGAGATGATGGTGAGGCGGCGAGGCGGGAGGCGGAAGCCGGCGGAAGCCGGAGAGCGGCGGGATCCAAGCGAAAAACAAGAACCCCACACAGTGATGTGGGGAATTAGGGATACCACCAGAATCCGATGGTTGTTCATCATGGTCCCGAAAACGCTTTTTAAAGCGAACCCAAAAACATCTTGAACATGACATAAAATTGCCAACCTTCCCCCTGGCTGCAGAGTGGCATTCTCCCGCCCACAAACTCCAAACAATTTTCAGGTGGTGAACAGGCTTCCCGTCCAAGAAGTGGATCCTTTCACAACATCATTAACCCATCGCAATAAGCGATGATTTTTCATCCTCACCCTGCGAATCCCTGAGAAATCAAGAGTCCTGTGGGAAAAGCACTGTGAAATTTGCATGTCTATACCCGGTGCGAAGGCCCATCATTCTGAATCATTCTTGTGACGACAGCCCCAACGAGGCCCAGGCGAAGGATAGTCGAAGATCAAGGTGTGTGGCATATCTGAGGGGTCAGCACTGCGGACACCAGTGAGACAACAACCTGGAGATGTGCTGTACCCTACCTAACATGACTGATACATATTATGATATGGTTCAATGGAATGGCTAGCAACCTACAAAATAAAGATTTTTACACCCAAAACACTGGATTGTGCCTTGGGTCCGTTTTTCAAGATGAGTTTAAAGAAAACAATAAAATAAAAATTGAATAGGTATATAATATATCGCAATATTAATTGAGCCAACAGTTATTACTTATGGGAGTGTGTTTCAGCATTTGAGACTTGTTGAGGTACGCCATGCCTGAAAGATAGACGGTCACAATTTTGAGCGCTTTCTATGTTTTTTTTGTTTTCGTGCCAGTGCAGTTTTATTTACCCGTGTTTACCCTATACCAGCTGGGTTGGCCAGCCCATTTTTGTTTATCATTGCGCCAAAAAAATGGTGTTCCAAGTGATGTGTCCATTTTCGGCAGTTGGTAACCAACGGTCCCCCAGTGAATTAAACTGGTGATCGTAAACAGGGTATCACCAGCTATGAACCATGATTGGGGATGCAACCCACAAGTAGCATGGCCCATCCAAGTAGCTGACATAAGTTTCTGAGATGGAATCATTGGAGCGGGAAGACGGCCAGAAAACGCCATGACTGATAGGACTGATAGGAACAACGCCCTATTGTCATTCTTGGATCCACCCTAACCATCGTGTACCCTCTGATCAAACAGTGCTTGCTGGAAAATTGCCGATATATAGCTAGATGATTTTCTCAGCTATAATGCTATATATACCTCCATTTATCATGGATTTAACCGTACATGTCGCAACATTTTCTGATGATTTTCGCTATAAATCTTCGGTTCAGGGATTTCCTGGCTCGCCGTGTTTGATGACACCGGAACTCGGGTCAGAGCGCGGGCTCCCAGACTTGGCCCCGAAAATTCCTTGCTCAAAGCATCGCGCAACAAGACCTGGGCGGTGGAACCACGAAGGGACGGTAAGGGGAAGAAAAACAACTTTTAAAGCAGAAAATGAAAGGACACTGTTCTTATATGAACTTATATGTATAGCATTTCAAGACATATACAATATTCGTTCAAGAAGGATCTATAGACATACATACTGATAAACTAATTACAGTATATTTACAAACTGTAGAACAAGGCCAAGGCTATCCAAGGCTTCCTTGTGTCCTGTATAATGTGGCCCATATTATTTCAAATTTACATTCAAATGGTTGCTGGATATCCCAGTGGGAAATTTAAGCTCGTGGATGGGGAGGTAAACACTGTAGAAACTGGAGATTGCATGGTGATTGCATGGTGATTACAATCATGGCCATAGACTGGAGACATCCGGATGTTGACAAATGGGCGCCGCATTAGATATCAACCTGTTGAAGCACCTCAGGAATCATCGAAGCAGATCTAATCTATGCATATCTATGCTGTTTATGCTATGTGAATCAAGAAAATTCAAGCAGGAAGATCTGGGAAGCACACGGCATTGTGGCTGTGAATCCCATGTTGCATCAATGCATCGTCCTTGGCAACAGGTACAGCAGACCATGGGTCGGGGTGATTGCACATCCACTGCAACCTACGGCTTAGGTGCATACCATTTGATCATCTATTAAATCTATTAATTACATATATATATATATGGCAAAGTTGCCTGCCTGCACTATATCATTTACAAGAGGATGATAACTATAATAACATATGATAACTACAACAAGGGCACGAAACCACCAGCCAGCTCTTCCCCACAAAAACAGATGTCCAAATCTTTCCCAACTGGGGTTTTCTCTGAAGCCTTGTCGATCGTTGGCGCTTAAACGGATGCGAACTGCAGGACTCTTAAAGCACCGCAGTCTTCCCCAGTTCGATGGCTCCATGAGAGCCATCCCGGGGGCAACATATGTGTAATCCTATTTGTGCATACGTTCAGAAACACGCGTAGAAACTCCCACATAAACTTTGAGTTGTTTTGCCAAATGTGGTTCTTGAGGGTATCTTAAACCCATGAGATCAAACGATTTCAACTGACCATTGCCGTGGCGTAGGGCCGGAAAACAAGGCCCCCTCCTTTGACCATGGCACAAATAGGTATCTTAATTAAACGATCGGATGTCAGCAGCCAGACCCTGACATCCCGAGTTAAAAACATTGGCATTTCCATGAACCAAGTTCTGATTCAGCAGTTCAGGTGGGCTGAAAACATGAACTATTCCCACAGAGCCATAGCCAATCATAGCCATATACAGCCCAGATAAGGGTTGGTAAAGCGCAGTGGAACAATTCACATACAACCCAAGTATGACAAAATCAGCTACTTCACTGACATAACCATGACATAACTATGAGAATCTATGAGGTTCTGGTGGAAAGTCCGAGAAAATGTCTTGAAAGATGACCCATTCGCTCCCTTGGGCACGGGGGATCATCGCGACGTTCAACGAGCCCGTCAGATGCGTGGCAGTCTGAGATTTCCTGTGGACCTCGGTGATAGTGAACCGAACTGCTGGCGCACTGCAGGCCGAAATCGGCAGCAGCACTACGATCCAATACTCATGTTTCATCTTATTTAAAACATTTTGTATGGATTGTGTATTTCATCTTGTTTCTCTATACTCATCTTTTGAATCTTTGGTAGATATGTCATTCGCCTGAAAAGGTAAAACAAATTGAAGGCAGCTGTTCTCTAAACACTTTCTCATCAACAAAAGAGTGATGTTTCAGAAGCCAAAGTAAAATGAGAAAGTCTAATGGCCCCTCGATGGTTTCAACTGAGAGGATACGCTGGGCTCGGATCTTGTATACACCACCCAGAGCTTTGAAAGAGACAGAGCAGAAACATTGTTGAAACAAGGTCTACGATCAACAATACAAAATAAAAACAATGCTTGAATACTGGATTTGCAAACCAACAATGCAGCAAAAATGGGGTATGGTTAGGTTCTGCAAAAAACACGTGGAATTCGCGAAAGACTTTATAAGTTATAGTAGTTGCCGTGGGGTTCCTAGTCTTGACCATACCCTGCGTAGCCCACCCATAGCAGGCAGCCGCTTTTCCTGCGCCCTTTCGCTCCCACCGCAACCCAACGACTGCTTTGAACTGGTTTAGACCGGTCTGTGGTTGAGCCACACCAACATATCCAAACATCGGATATATGCGTATGTAAACATAAATATATATACACATAAATGTAAATATACACATCAAAATATATATATATATAAATATTTTTTATATTATATATATATATGTATTTATAAATTATACATTTGACTATATATATATATATATATATATATTTGAGCAATACACAGACACAGTAAGGTCACCAGGTCAGCAACAATGTGCAGGATGAACACCTGTAAACCCAGTGTCTCAAAGGGACGCAGTTGCAACACACTACTTCAAAA